>Ga0265299_10000157_pt1 | contig 90078 bp, 54 predicted proteins | sample AusTroGonzalo_MG_4_FD_193485 | JGI IMG/M metagenome (GOLD analysis project Ga0265299, IMG submission 193485) | Bovine rumen microbial communities from tropical cattle in Woodstock, Queensland, Australia - Gonzalo_02 | ecosystem: Host-associated > Mammals > Digestive system > Stomach > Rumen ... | reverse complement strand
ATTATAGCGGAAATCGGAAAAGTCTCCCCGCCTTTTCCGCCCTCCCGAAAATTTATTTCCCCTTGATTTTATTGGCTCTGGCGGATATCTGGGATAATTTATCCCGGATTTTCCGGGATAAGGGTGTCACAGGGGACATGTTGTGCGCTGAGACGAAATGTTGTATACTGTCCCACGCCATGAAAACAAGGGTATGGATTTTGCTTGCCGCAGCGTGCGGCATGTTCGCATCGGCTTTCGCCACGTCCCCTCGCCCAGCGCGCGAGCCCGATTGGAGCGAACTGGGGACATTGCGTCCGCTGCCGAATCCGACGCCTTTTGCCGAAGGCGGCGAACTGCGGCGCGTCGAGGGGACGTTCGAGGTCGGCGAGTTCATGGGGGAGGCGCACGGCAAGAACGTCCCGCTGCGCTACGGCGCGCTGAAGTTCGGCAACAAGGAGATCGCCATCCGCAGGGACGGGAAGAGGATGGAGGGCCGCGACCATGGAATCAAGATCAACATAGACGGGCGGAAGCATCTGTCGATCAGTCTGGTCCCCGCCTGGAACATCGATTCCAGCGCGTGCGAGGTGTCGCTGAACAAGGCCGAGGACACACTGGATCTGAGAATCCCCTATCTTGACAAGGAGACGGGCAAGAACGAACAGCTCGTGTGCCGGATCTGGAAGGCGGGCCCGTCGCGCGCGAGGATCACTTGGCGGAACAGCGCGAAGAAGCAGGACGGCGCGGAGAAGGGCATCCTCGTTTACGTCAACTGCACCGACGACATGCCGGCGGGCGCGACGCTGGACACGGCGAAGTATCGTGGCAAGAAGGTGATGTTCGGAGATGCGGAGTGGGGGCAGCGGACGCGCGAGGAGCTGCTGGCGTCCGATCCGAACCGGCGGAATGGTGTTGCGCGGCAGAGTGGCATGTCGGGCCCGTTCACTGTCGATGCGGAGCATCTCGAGCAGACGGCCACGGTCGATCTGGGGACTGCTAAATACAGCGCGAGCGAGCAGCTGGAGGTCCTTCACGGAGGTGACATAGACAGATGGAGCGTAGGGATGATGTGCGGCATGCAGCCGGGCAGCGAGATCGCAATCGATCTGCACTACGTGCGCGTGAACAGGAAGAGAACGACTGCCGTGAACGGCATAGACTTCGAGGCCATTGACGGATTCCACTACGAGCTGCCGCCGACGAAGAACATCTTCCGCAATCCGAGCTTTGAGCGCGGGATGCTCTTCTGGCGATACGAGCAAGGTGGTGCGGTTTTCACGTTAAAGGAGCCGCAGGATCACTACGCCGTGGTGCCGGGCGGGAAGTTCGGCGAGCACTGTCTGCACATCCGGCCTTACAATACGGGTGTGCAGGGGCTGCAGAGTTTCCCGATGCCGCTGGAGGCGGGCGCAAAGTACACGCTGAGCGTGTGGGTGAAATATCTGGCGTCCAAGGTGCCGGAGCGGGACAGGGCGGGGGCTCGTGCCGATGTCAAGCTGGCCATCTCGAATGCCGCGAGGGGAGGCCCCATCAAGGTGGCCGGGCCCTGGGGCGACAAGGGCGAGGGCTCGCGGCAGACCGTGTGGCATTCAAACGGCTGGACGCGCATCTCGCGGACGTTCATGGGCGATGCGTTCGGCCTGATCGTGTATTTGGGCGGCAACGACTGTCTCTTCGACAGCATCCAGCTTGAGAAGGGTGAACGGGCGACGGACTTTGTGGCGCCGCCCTTGGAGGGGCATCTCATCACGGACGATCCAGACAACCATCTGCACTTCGGCAGGGAGTCCGCGTTCGACTGGCGGCTTGTCGGCGCGAATGGCGTGCGCGGCAACGTGACGCTTACGGTCACGGACGCCTACGGAGAAACGCTGGGCGTGACGAAGCTCAGAAACGTTGGGCCGGGCGTCTATCCGCTTCGCAAAGGCCGGTTCGTCTGGCCGCTCAAAGGCGTGTTCCTCGTTCGGGCGGACTACGACGTCGGCGGCAGGAAGTGGTTCGAGTTCGAGCGTCTTGCGGTAGTGCAGCCGCTTGCGAACCGCCACCCCACGAAGAACCTTTTTGCCTGCTTCGCGCATTCCGACATACAGAACCGCGGCGAGGACAAGCAGCGCAGGCTCATGGAGTGGGGTTGGGGTTCGACGACATGGATAAGACCTGATAGGATGAAGGATGCGAAGAACTCCATACGCGAGCTTTTCGAGAAATACAGATTCCAGAACCTCGTGTCGTCGGGGCTGGTGCGCTATGAGGATGAGCTGTTCCCGAATCTCCCGGCGGGGCGGCCGCGCTTCGACGCGCTGCGCAAGGTCGAGAAGTTCACGCCGGAGATGCTTGAGAGCATCGAGCGACTGGCATACGAGGCGTTGAAGGACGTGCCTACGAACTTATGCCCGGTCGTTGCGTTTGCGAATGAGGAGGAATCTTCGCCGCTCGTCAACGGCGCGACGGACGGCGGAGTGGAATACGGCAAGGCCCAGTTCGCGTTCTACAAGGGCGCCAAGCGCGCCAATTCCGACTTCCAGGTGGCCCCCACGCACGGCACGAGCGGCTGGAGCAAACTGCGAGGGCGCAAGGCCATCGACCAGTACCTCAACGCCGCCAACTTGAACGGATTCAAATACGACGCCGTCTGCGTGCATCCATACGGGAATGTGGATTGCGGAACGCTTGGGCGTGGCGATGCCGCCGCCGAGATAGACTACATGCGTGAGCTTCTTGCGAAGCACGGATACGATCCGGTGAAGACGCCTCTCTACATGAGCGAATGCTGGAACGTGCCAGTGGCCCTTGTGCCGTCGTGGGGATGCGACGGCAACCAGGACGCATATCCCCATGGCAAGACCGGCTACGACTTCGGCAACCGCGAATGGCAGAGCGCCTGCCAGGTCGCGCGGATGTATCTCATCTACCTCAAATACTGGCCGCAGGTCCGATGCGTCCACTGCTGGATGGATCCGATGATAGACGCCGCGATACAGCCTATGATGGTCTCTCCTGCGGTGAACATCATAGGGCATCTTCTGCCCGATCCCGTCTTCGTGGACGAGGTGCGTCCCGTCGCTGGCGTGCGGGCGTATGTTTGGAAGTCGCGCGGGAGGGCGGTGGCGGCGGTCTGGGCCGTGGACCAGCTCGCGGAGCTCGGCCGGAGGCGGTGCCCAAGGCTGAACGTGCGGTTCTCGCAGAAGGTGCGGTTCCTGGACTTCATGGGCAACGAGCGCGTGAACGATGGGGACGGTCTGCAGCTGACGTCCGCGCCGCTCTACATCGTGGCGAAGGACACAGACCGCCTTGTCGCCGATCTAAAGGCCGCGCATTCGTCAGATGCCGCCTCCTGCCTGCGGGTCGACTTCGTCCCCGCCGCGAACGGCACGATCGGCGCGCGGCTGAGGAACCTCACGGACCGTGCTCAGAATGGCGTCCTGCGCGTCGGCGGCAAGGATATTCCCTATGCGGTGGCTCCCAAAGGAGAGAGTTTCCTCGCCGTGGGGACGGTTGCTTTGGACGGGTGTGAGGTGAAGCCGTTCCGCTTCGACTGGCGTTTGTCTCCCGACGGAGGCGGCAAGCCATCCTCCGGTTCGTATGCGCTCTCCGTCTTCGCCGCGCCGAAGTGCGGCGTGCGGCCGGACTGGACTAATGTGCCTGCGCACAAGTTTGAGAACTGGCATGAGGGCGCGGCGGCCGATGGCGCGGACCTTTCCGCCGCGTATCAGGTCTGCTGGAACACCTCGGCGCTTTTCGTGCGCGTGAGTGTAAAGGATTCGCAGCTGCTTACGATCCCCAGGAACGCGGCGAACAGCCAGTTCCGCAAGTGCCTGTGGAACGCGGACGGCGCTCTGGAGTTGTATCTGGACTGCGGGGCGAACGGGCGCTCGAACATCAAGGGCGGTTATGACGACGATGACTATCGCTACGACTTCGCGCCGCCGCTCGACAACAAGGACGGGCGCGGTTTCGTCTGGCGCCATGTCGAGGTGGACCACCAGCTCGCCGACGGAATCAACATGCCCAGCAAGGACGAAGCGTCAAAGAACGTGCTTTGCGATTTCCGCCGGACGGTCGACGGCTACGAGTACATCCTGACATTGCCGTCGCGCTACATCGAGCCCCTGTATCTGAGGAAGGGGACCATCGCCGGATTCTCGCTCTATCTGCACGACAAGGACGGCACGGCCGACAAGTCCTCCCACAAGGCCGTCACCACCGGCACTCTCCCTGGAGAGCACGTGCAGGGCAGACCGGAATTGTGGCCGCTCATGATCCTGGGCGAGTGACTTGCCGATTCAGATTTCGCACATGCACTTCCGAACCCCACAAGGGTCTGACCCCATTGGAACCTCATAAGGGTCTGACCCCAGAACCCCACAAGGGTCTGACCCCATAGAACCCCACAAGGGTCTGACCCCAATCTAATGGAAGGTCTGACCCCAATATTCCCACCATAGGCACCATGGTCTGACCCCAGGTTAATTCTGGCGTCATGGTGATGATTTCTGACTTTCTGATGTCAGGTGCGCCAGACGGATGGTGGCACACCTTCTGCCTTCATGAATGTGCGCGTGAAATATTCGGTTGAGGCGAAACCCGAATTTTTGGCGATCTCCTTGATGGTTAGAGATGTCGTTTTAAGAAGACGGCGGGCTGTTTCAAGGCGAATTGCCCCTATTTCTCTCTGGACAGTCGTGCCGAGAGTCTCACGAAATGCTCTGTCCACGACCGTGTGGGAGTAACCAACATGTGTGAATACGTCAGCTGCCGTGAGTTTGTCCGATATATGCCGGCGGATGAACACAAGCGCGTCCGACACCCAGGGTGGATTAACCGGATATGTCTCTGTTGATGCGCGCACGACCACACCTTTCGGCGGTATATGACGGACAATACACCTGTTTGATCTTGATGCACGGGTCATCATCTCAACGAGTACACGGGCGGACTCTTGTCCAATGGCCGCAGTATTGGGATCAATGCTCGATATCATGGGTTGAGCGAAACCACAGACGATCACATCGTTGTCTAGCCCGAGAAGTGCCACTTCATGCGGGACTGCTATACCACAGCTGCGGCATACCTGAAGGCACTGCCATGCGCGGAGATCGTTATGGCAGAAGATCGCCACTGGTTTCGGCAGGTTCTTGAGCCAGTGTGCCATGTCTTGGGCGTCAGGGGCGGTGGCGAGATGTTCATTTATGAGGACCGAGGCGTCGAATTCATAACGCGTCTCGGTGCGTGGGGTGTACGCGAGGCACGAATGCCCACGCTTTTTGAGACTTTGCGAAAAGGCTGACCGGCAATAGTCGGAAGAACGGTCGTCTGCACTACCGCAAAACCCGAAGTTCTCGAAGCGTCGCGAGAGGAAATGCTCTGCGGCAAGACGGCCAACGAGTTGATGGTTTGTCTTGACGATTGCAAATCCATCGTAAGGCTTCGACCAGAATACATCCACGATTGGCTTGCCGGTGTTCATCAGCGCCTTGGCCATGCCGTCGTTCATAACTCGGGCGATGAAACCATCGAACGAAGCGAGGGCGGACGGCTGCGTCAGCGTGGAAGGTGTAAGGAATACTGGTTCCACACCATCCGTAAGACGTGCGAACTCTGATATGCCAACGCAGATGTCGCGCCCGAACGAGCGCGTTAATTCTACACAGACGCCAATCTTTCTGTTGCCCCTTTTGTTCATGACCGAGATTTTACCATAATCTTACGGCAAGGGGTGAGTCGAAATGCATTTTTTTCATATCAACTTGCATATTTTACAACTTCACAACTCAAGGTGGATAGGCTAAAATATCATCAAACACTTCGTTATTTCTTTTCTAGGAGCGATGCAAAATGAAGTATTCCTTTAAGAAGATGATGCTGGTTGCATGGGCGACTACGTTGTGCGGCACAGTCGGTGCCGATACCGCCTTTTGGATTCCTACGGGATCTAGTACAGAAACGACCGCGACATACCAATGGGGGGCGCCGGCGAATTGGCAGGACTCCGACGAAAATGTCTTGTCTGTCGCCCCGACGAACGGGCAGGACATCGTTTTCGGCCAGTTCATGGAGCCGAAGATGTGCCGCATGACTATTTCGACTGGAGTCACGGTTGGCAACGACTCGTCCGCCGTGGTCGCCAACGGCGCGGTCGATCCCATAGTCGCCGCAGTCTCAGGCGGTTCATCGCGCCATGAAATACGTCATGCGGAGCCGACTTCGGCGGCGAATCAGCCCCAAAGGTACTTCAGGATCGCTCAGGCAAAGGACTTCCTCGGCTTTTGGCGCGTGGCCAACGGCAAGGCGTTCTTCTCGCTGGAATCGACGGTGGACAACGTGGCGGAAATGGGGTCTCTGCTGATTGACAGGCGTCCGCGCGTGGCGGTGCCGACGGCGGGAACGACCGCGATTCTTGGGGAAACCACTGGCATCGGAGCCTTGCAGAAGACCGGCGCAGGCGAACTTCGCATAGGCGTGCAGTCCACTGGATGCGATTCGATCGCCTACGTGTCCGAAGGCACTGCCACATTCGCTGGAAGCGACGGCGACGCTCTTGCAGGCCTGATATCGTCGGCCGCGTTTCATCTCGATGCATCGATAGCCAGCACATTGACCATATCGAACGGCGACGGCTACGCCTGGGTGCGGAAGTGGACGGATGCCGACGGAAGGCCCGGACGCTGGGCGCAGCCGGATTCGTACAGCAACGGCTCGTCGATCTTCATGTCGTATGTGGTTCCGGCGTTCATCTGCGAGACGAAGTCGCCGACCGGTCTGCCGCTGGTTTCGTTCGGATCTGGCTACTATCATCCGGGTCTTGGCCCGTCAAACGTCGTAATGGCGCTCAATTCGCGTCTCTCGGGCGTGCGCGAAGTGTTCTACGCAGTGGAGACGCCAGGTGGCGCAAATGGTGTAACTGTGCTTGGAGACACGTCAAACTACCACTATGTATCCGAGGATCATATCTTTAGCGACTACGAGCTCAACGGCGTCTATCCGATCCGGTCGGGGGAAGTGCGCATCAATGGCGCGCGGCGCGTCTTGCGCGACGATCTGGACGCGTCCGCGCTCAAACGCTGCTACGTGGTGAGCGCGGCGTCCACAGTCGGCCTCAGCTTCAACCTTCTTGGATGCGACCGCCACTACATGGCCCGTTCGGGCGGAAGCATGATGGGCGAGCTGCTTGCGTTCACAAACGTTCTCACGCGCGCCGAGCGCGCGCAGATCAACAGATACCTAGTGGCGAAATGGGTCAGCGGCGCCGACTATGACGCTAAGCTGGCTGTCGTCTCCGCAGGTGCGAAGATCGGCGTCGCGGACGGAAGGACTTCGCGCATCAGGGAACTGTCCGCGCCGAACGGGTCGCTGGTGAAGACGGGAGGCGGCGAACTGCGCACGTCCCGCCTGGGGCCGGTCGCCAGCAACTGCGTCGTGCGAGTGGAGGGCGGAACGCTTGGCTTTGACCGGCTTCCGGACGAGGGGGACGAACCGACTGCGCCGGCGGACGGCGCCCATCTGTGGCTCGACTCCACGAAAGCTGACACTCTAGGGGAGATGACAAGCGAATATGCCGCCGGCAAGACGCTGGTTTCCACATGGCGCGACTGTCGCGCGGGGGTCAATCGGACGGCATTCTGTCCAACTACGAACGGAACATGGAACTGCGCGACACGCGTGGCCATCCCCACGAAGACGACGTTCAAAGGGAAGACGGTTTTGGATTTTGGCACCAAGCCAAGCTCGGAGCCGTTCTCCGATCTGTCGCGCATGCGCCTCGCCACGGACAACACGGCCAACGTCTATGCGGGTTTCATGGTGTTGCGCAATCTTGCGAGCCATTTCCGCCAGTATTTCGGCAGCTACGGCATGGATCTTTACAGAAACACCAGCACGATGATGGCGTCGAACTACGAGAACGCCAGGGTCTCTTCTGGGACATGGACCATCGACGGCGAGATGATCGACCCGATTTCGACCGCCTGGAGCGCGAGGTACGCCGCGACGAACGACTTCCAGGTGTTCGCGTTTTCGCTGGACTCGCCCGTGGACTTCAGCCAGATATTCCAAGATCGTTACTACGGCACGTATCCAGATGCCTCCGGACGCGCGCAGGTGGGTGAGGTCATATTGTACCGGCGCAAGCTCACTGACCGCGAACGGCGCGACACCGAGGCGTATCTTATGCGGAAGTGGCTTGGCAAAACGCATCCCGACCGCGACCAGGGAGTGGCGATCCGCAAGATGACGTTCGACGCCGGCGCGCCCGCCGTGGTCGACGCCGACGTGCCGATTGACATAGCGACCATGACGTTCGACGGCGATTCGCTCATCAAGCGCGGCGCGGGCAAGGCCACCATAGACGTCCTTTCAGTTACGAACCACCTCGACGGTATGAGAGTGGATGGCGGCGAGCTGGAGCTTTCCATGGAATTCGACTTCAGTTCCAATCTGCTCTTCCATTTCGACGCTTCCGATGCGGATTCGCTGGTGACGACCGTGACGGGCGATGCGAACGGAACTCTGCAGACGAACGTGATCAAATGGCTCGATGTGCGCCAGAACGGTCTGTATGCGGAGTCTGCCTACAACGCCGGCGGCAATGTCACAACCAGACACTGCACGACGAACCCCACCCTGCAGCAGATGTCGATGCCTGACGGCGTCAAGCGCAGCGCCGTGGATTTTGGCGTGTACAATGACTCCAAGAATACCGCCGGAATGCTTTTCCACACGACGAGCGCCTACGGATCCGCGGTTTCCGGAGTTTACGCAAAGTCGTTCGACAACGTCCGCGAGATACACACTATCTATGCGAAGCCTGCGTCGGGAAGCATGACGGGACCGTATGCAGGTACCGCCGGAACCGGTCTTTCGTACTACAGCGCTTATTGGGCCGTGCTTAGCGGTTCCGCCTCAGACGTGTCGAAGAATGGATACATCGCGACGAACGGCGTGCAGTGCGCATACAATACAGCACTCACAAGAGGTAGATTCTATCTCCTTTCGCTTTCCCCTACGGCTAACACTTCCGTGAGCGCAATCAGCATCGACCGCGGCACCGGCAGCGGTGGCGGGAGCATGAGCGAGATGATTGGCTTCTCCAAGCCGCTTGGCGATGTGCAGCGTCGTTTCCTTCAGGAAACGCTCATGGCGAAGTGGCTGGGAGAGCCTAAGCCTGCGTGGAAGATGAGGAGCCTGTCGGTGGCGTCGGGCAGCAGGCTTACGATCGCCAACGGCACGCCGCTCTCCGTCGAGACCTTTTCCGGCGGTGGCGTGGTGTCTACGGCAGGAGGCGTTCAGGGGATTTCGAGCCTGTCGTTCGCGTTCAGGTCGGCGGATGACTATGAAAAGCTGGAAGTCGACGGCCCGTTGGCGTTCGCCGACGATGTGGACGTGACGATCACGGCGCCGGAGTCGGCGGAGGTCGTTGTCGGCGACTATCCCATCATCACCGCTACCGGCGGCATTGCGTATGCCAATGTTCGGAATTGGACGCTTACCGTCTCCGGATTCCCGAAGAGCGTTCATGCGGCTTTGAAGGTGGTGGATGGTGCGGTGCTCCTTCGTCTTTGGACCGTCGGCACGGGCATAATCCTACGTTGATCTTTCTTGTGTCTGCTGAAATGTGGAAAGCACTTGTCATCGTGTTGTCGACATTGTCGGCACTGTTCGCCCTTGGAGCGCCCAAGGTGCAGAATGCACCCGTAGTGGCCGGATTCACAAATGATTTCGCCGTGCTTGAACTTGACTCCGCTGGAAAGTTGTCTTGTCTGGCGGATCGTGCGACGGGTCGGAATCTTCTGCGTTATCATTCGTCGCCTACGCTTCTAAGGTTGAAGGGCGGAAAGAGCGTAGAGCCGGAACGCCTTCTCTTTAGGGATGGAGTGCTGGTCTTCACATGGGCCGGGCGCTCTGGAGATGTGGCAATGTCGGTGCGAACCGAGGCTTGGGGATTCGTGTTCAAGATTGAAAGGGCCGGTGCCGCAGCGGCTGATGACGTGGAGGCGCTTCTCCCGGTGCACTTATGGCCGGCGCAGGACTTGTGCAGATGGGTGGGTGGATGCGCCTGTAGTTTCTCCGATTCCACAAATACAGTGGCGTTGCGTGCATATGATCTTGAGACGGCCATGTCGACGCCGGGGAAGGTGATCCTTGAAACGTCGATAGCGCGCGAGTTCTCCGCTGTTGGCCAGCGCATGGCGCTTGTGGCCGCTCCGTACGCCAAGGCGCGTGACTGTCTGAAGGCGTTAACGCTCGATGCGGGCGTCTTCCATACCAAGTGCGGTGGCGCCTGGAGCTTGGACGCCCCGGAGAACAGGCGTTCGTATCTCTTCTCAGGTGCGTCCTACGATACGATCGACGACTGGATAGCGCTCGCCGAGCGCGGCGGCTTCGGCACGATGCATTTCAGCGGCTGGTGGAAGACCAAGGGCCACTACGATCCATCCCCGACGCGCTTCCCCGGCGGCAAGGAGCAGCTGAAGGCGTGCATAGACAAGGTGCGCGCCGCCGGCCTGGCGGTCAGCACCCACACGCTGTGTTCCGGCATAGACTTCAGCGATCCTTGGATCACGCCAGTCTGCCGCACGAATCTCCTTGCGCTATACACCTATACGCTGGCCGCGCCGCTTGCCCCCGATGCCAAGGAACTTGTCGTGGAGGAACCGCCGGGGCCGCGTCACGACACTGTGACCACATATTTCTCGAACGGCAACATATTGCGCGTGGGCGGCGAACTCATGACGTACTCGGCTGTGCGCCGTGAGCGGCCGTACGCGTTCACAGGCCTCAAGCGCGGGGCGTTCGGGACTAGCAAAACCGGCTTGGTGGGCGTCGGCGCGAAAGTCGACTACGTCTTCCAGCACTTCTTCACGCTTTTCCCGGACCCGCGCTCTGACTTTGACGACGAGATGGCTCGGCATTTGGGGGACGTCATAGACTACTACGGCTTCTCGCTCGTCTATCACGACGGAGCCGAGCCGTTTCCGCGATACGATGCAGATCTCAACAGGCTTAAATTCTCGCGGGCGGCTTCCCGCACAAGGGACAATATACAATTCGAAGCGAGCATGAGCAATCCCCACGGTTGGTGGTTCCACTCCACGTCCGGCGCGTTGGACGTTCCAACTTGGGCCGCCAAGCGCTACCACGCCGTGCATGTGAAGAGCGCGGTGGATTCCAGGATCGCCAATTTCTGGAATGTTCAGACGGGATGGTGGTCGCCGCGCCGCTTCTCCGACGAAATGGAGTATTTCGCTTCGAAGAACGCAGCGAACGACTTGTCGATGTCAGCGCAGGACGTCGGCTTCGCCGGTGGGCATCTCAGTTTCCACAATGAAGACCAGATGACGCTTCTCGGCTGGTATGAGCGACCTCGCCTTGCGCGCGCCTTCACGCCGGAGGCGATTGAGGTCATGCGCCGCGAAGGAGGGGAGGCGCGGCTCAGGCAGAATGAATCGGGCGCATGGGAGGTGTTTCCCGTGGAGTGCCGTGTCCATCGCGTGGCGTCGAGCGGATTCCGCGGCTGGACACAGCGGGCGTCCGACGCGTCCAGGGCGGGGATCCGCGTTGAGGCGCTCTACGGGGCGGCGCCGTACGATTCGCCGGAGGGACGCGATCTGATAGGTGCCGGCGATGTGAAGTCGATGAAGTTCGCGACGGCTGGTGCGGACGTGGTGCAGGACGTCTCGGAGACATCGGACCCGGTGCGCGGGCGCACGCTGCGGATTGCCGCCGAGAACAGGCGCAAGACGCGGCGAGGCGCATGGACGCGTCTTTCGCTCGACTACCCTGATACTTACCGCGACGTTTCAGTGAAAGGCAGGCCCGGCGGGGCGTTCGGATTCTGGGTAAAGGGTGACGGATCCGGCGCGATACTCAATCTCCAGCTTCAGACGCCCGCGAAGTTCGTGGGTGGAATCAGCGATCATGTGGTGAAGCTCGATTTCAAGGGATGGCGCTACGTGCAGCTCTTCCCGCGTGAACGCGACGTTGAGGCGTGGCTTGACTATTCCTGGCCCTATGCGGGTTTCTACCAGATATTCCGCCAGCGTCTTGATCTCAAGCGCATCGAGCATGTGAGCGTTTATTTGAACGAGGTCCCGGCGTGCGGACGCACGGTCGTGGAGTTGTCGCAGGTACGCGTCCTGCCCTCGCTTGAATTGACGCAGACCGATGTGGCGGTGTCCGTGAACGGAAAGCCATTCGCGCTGCCGTTCCCCCTCGTCTCAGGTGAATACGCCGAACTTGAGGATGGCTTTTGGACGCGCTATTCGGAGTCGGGCGCGCCGATTGCGCGGGGCTCTGCCGACAGTCCTTCGCTTGTGTCGGGCGAAAACGTGCTTGCGTTCACGGCGAAGTCCGCCGACGGCGATCCGCGCGCGGAGGTGACGGTGTTCGCGCTCGGCGGCGGCGTGCCCGCTTTTGCGGACGGCGCGCTGGATTCGGGGCAGATGGAATATGAAGCGATGCGTCCGCAGTGGTTTTCGCCTACCAACGGTTTCGACTCCGTTGAGCCAGTGCGCGTCCGTCCGGGCAAGACGGCACGTCTGGATGTTGAACTGATAGGCAGTGCTCATGATCCGGCGCTAGTGTATCCCGACGGAGAGATTTTTCCCTTCGGAACGGATCTGGACGGCGGATTCCGGCTGGTGTGCCATGGCGGGGTGAGCTGGAAGATGCTCGACGGTAAACGGAACATCGTGAAAGAAGGGCGCTTGCCGCGGCCGCTTCCCGCGCTGAGTGGCGGGGCGGCGCGATTCACGGCGTCAAAGGACTCGTCGGTGCGGGTGTCGGTCGTGAAGCGCTACTCCAAGACGAAGTCCGCCGTCGAGCGTTCCCGTTCCGCCACAGTCGCGAAGACGGCCGTCGCTGTCGACGCGGATGCCGCCAAGGCCGCGCGCGAGACGTTGCGAGCGTGGCTCTTTGACGAAGGTGAGGGGGCGTTCGCGAGAGAGGCCGGCCGACGCGACTGGGACGTGGCCCTCTCGCCGTCGATGCGCTGGGCCACCGGCCAGTTCGGAACGGCCCTGGCGTTCATGGACGCCAAGGCGTCCGCCTACGTCCCGGGGACCTCCTGTGGCGGCTGCGCATGGACCGCCACGGCTTGGACGCATGCATCCAACGACAACAAGGCCTCTGCCCCCTGGGACTTGAAGGGGGACAGAAGCGTCGGGCGGCCCGTCGGCGGCAGATGGAAACTCGTGGCCGTGGAAGGGCACGGCCCCGTACCGTCTTTCCGCCTGGGAACCGACGGCAGGGAGCCGTTCGCCGGATTCGTCGATGATCTGCGCATATACCCCCGGCACCTGACGGCGGAGGAGCTTGAACGCCTTTCCGCAAACCCCATGTATATAGACATAGACGGCTGGCAGGATGACGGCACTGGCGGCGTGAAGCCGACCACGGTGTCGCCCCCATGCGCCGTCGAGGCGGCTGGCAAGGCGGCCCTGCCCGGAGAAGGCTCCAGGAAGAAGCCCATCCCGCCCGATCCATTCCCGGACGGACTGAGCGCATACGTGTGGCGCAATTGGGGCCTAGTGCCCACGCCGATCCTGGCGAGCGTGGTGGGGGCCGAGCCAGAAGCGCTGGAGAGCATAGCCGGAGAGATGGGGCTCCCGAAGACGCCGGACATCCCTCCCCAGTGGCGTCGCAAGGGGTACATCACCATCGTGAGGCGAAACTGGCATCTCCTTCCGTATTCGCAGCTTCTGCCGCTCCTGGGCATGACGCGCGAGGAGTTCTACTTTGCGCTGATGGAGGACGATTTCCTGTGGGTCAAGCTCGGGCGCGTAAAGCCCGAGTGCGAGCGGATGGTATGGACGCCGGAGGCGGCGGAGAGAGGGCGGGCGGCGCGCCGCCGCCTGGCGGCGGTCCTCGCGGAGGAGGGTCTTGACCCGGCGGCGGACGAGGAACCGCGCTTTTCCTTCATGCGCGAACTGGCGGCTACGGACGGATCCGCCAGCCCGCCGGAGACTCCTCCCGGCGAGTCTCCGTTCGACTTCCGGCTTATTTTCTCCTACTTCGCCGACTATGCCGATCCGCTTGCGGATCCTGACGTCGGCTCTTTCCCGGAGGGCCTTCTGCAGAAGCTCGCCGCCGAAGGCGTGAACGCCGTCTGGATGCAGACGGTGTTGAACACGCTTGTGCGCGACGCCCGCTACTCCGAGTTCGGCGAGGGGAGCGAGATGCGTCTCGAGAATCTGCGCAAGCTCGTCGCGCGGGCGGCTAAGTACGGCATAAAGGTGTATCTCTACATGAACGAGCCGCGGGCCATGCCGGCGGAGTTTTTCGCCGCGGATCCTTCGCGCGCGGAGATCAAGGGCACCTGGGATCCCGCACTTCCGGCGCGCTTCACGATGTGCACGTCCACGTCGGAAGTGCGGCGCTGGCTGCGCGATTCGCTTGAGAAGGTGTTCCGCGAGGTGCCGGGCCTCGGCGGAATCTTCACGATCACGATGAGCGAAAATCTCACGAACTGCGCGTCGCACGGTGGCAAGGCGCGCTGCCCGCGCTGCAAGGACAGGCCGGTCGCGGAGATACTGGCGGAGGTGAACGGCGCGATGATAGAGGGCATGGCGCGCGGAAACCCGTCGGCCGAGGCGCTTGTGTGGAACTGGAACTGGCCGCAGGACAAGGAGGAGGCCGTCGTGGCGCGTCTGCCGCGCTCCAACTGCCGCCTGATGGCCGTGAGCGAGTACAAGATGGCGATAGAGCGCGGTGGCGTAAAGGTGCGGGAGCTGGACTACGCGATCTCCATAGTGGGCCCCGGCGAGAATGCGAAGCGCCTATGGGGCTATGGACGGAAACACGGCATCCCGGGCGTCGCAAAGGTACAGGCCGCCAATTCCTGGGAACTGAGTCCATTCCCCTACATACCCACGATGGACCTGGTCGCCGAGCACGCGGCGAACCTTGTCGCGGAGGGCGTGAAGGGAGTGATGCTCTCATGGTCATTGGGATGCTGCCCGTCGCCGAACCTGAGCGTGTACCGCGACATACGCCCCGGTCCCGCAGCCAAAGACGAGGTCCTTGACGTTCTAGCCAGGCGTCTCTACGGCGCCAGGGCGCCAGAGGCGCGCAGGGCGTGGAAGGCGTTCTCCGACGGTTTCCGCAACTATCCGTTCACGGTCTGGACCATCTACATGGGGCCGCAGCAGTGGGGCCCGGCAAATCCGCTGTATCCCAGGCGCACCGGCTACAACGCCACCATGGTGGGCATCCCTTACGATGATCTAGAGAACTGGCGTTCCGCCTATCCAGCCCAGACCTACGTCGACCTCATGGGCAGGGTGGCGGACGGCTTCGAAGAGGGCTGCCGGCTCATGGATGGCGTGGCGGGGCGCCGCGAGCTGGACATGTTCCGCGCCGAGCAGATGCATTTCGCCGCCTGCAGGGATCAGGCGCTGTTCGTGATGGCGCGCGATGCCGGGGACGCCGGCGCAATGCGCGCGGCAGCGGCGCGCGAGCTCAAGCGCGCAAAGGAGTACTGGCCGATTGTGCGGGCCGACAGCCGCATCGGGTATGAATCCTCCAACCACTATTTCTTCACGCCCAGGGACGTCCTGGAGAAGATACTTTCCTGCCGCGCCGTCCTTGACGCCGCGGTCAAGCGGTGACGCATTTCCGCGACGCGCCAATGTTTGTGTGGTACGCGGACGATGAGCTACGCGCGGGTGTGGCGGCGATCAAGCGCGGCTTCGTTTCTTGGCCGGGCCTGTTTCCCCAGCATGGCTGTGTGGAAATATGGTATAATCTGCACCGTGGGGAAAAGACAGGAGCGAAACAAGATGCGGTCGGATAAGTGTGTGAAATTCGCAACAGCGCTTCTTTTGGGGGCGTTGAGCGTCTGTGCCGAGCGGACAGACGGTTCAAGGCGACTCATTGAGAAGGACTGGATGCGGCAGGATTCTGGACGGGTGGACGTTTCCGCCTGTTTCGCCGATGTCCAGACGAACACGCTTGAGGCGGCGATGGCGGAGGTGGTCGTATCCGAGCTTGAGCGGCTGGGCGCGCCGTCTGCCGCCGCGCATCGCTCGTCGCTTGCGGCGCTGCTGAAGGATGGGCGGCCGGGCGCCGACCCCGCGTGGCGTACGCTGTACCTCGCCGCCGCGCGCGAGCGGCGCGTCCGGCGGCTCAAAAAACTTGTGGCGAAGACGCGCCGGATTTTCTTCACACGCCACTGCCTGATCGCCGCGCCTGGGAACATCTCGTCCAACCAGCACCCGTCCGACAAGCGGGGGCCATCGTCTGGAACGGGCAGGCCGTTCAACGGCAAGCCGCTCTACCTAACATGGGAGCCCGGCGCGGAGCTGTGCCTCCTCACGCTCGACGACGACGGCAACGCGACCGTGGAGACGGTGCTCGAGACGCATGACGGATTCATCCGCGACCCCGCCCTCTCCTACGACGGCCGGACGCTGGCGTTTGCGCGGCGGGAGAATTTCTACACCGACGACTACCAGATATTCCTGATGGACGTGGAGACGCGCCGGACGACGCGGATCACGGCGCCCCTTTCGCCCGACTATCCCATTTCCAACATCTATCCGTGCTTCCTGCCGGGCGGGCGCATCATGTTCCAGTCCACGCGCTGCGCGCAGCTCGACCCGTGCGGCTGGGACCAGACGGGGACGTTTTTCTCCATGCGGCAGGACGGCACGGACATCCGCCGCTTGACTGCGGACCAGGTCTCGACGATGCTGCCTACGGTGATGGACGACGGGCGCGTGCTCTACACGCGCTGGGAGTACAACGACCGCACGCCGGTCTATGTGCAGCCGCTCTTCACAATGAACGAGGACGGCACGGCGCAGACCGAGTTCTACGGGAATGACTCCTGGTTTCCGACATCCCTCATGCACGCTCGGGGAATACCGGGGACCAGCAAGGCTATGGCGATAGCATCTGGGCATCACGTGCTCCAGAAGGGCAAGCTCGTGATCGTCGATCCGCGCAAGGGCACCGAGGAGGAGGCGGGCATCGAGTACATCTGCTCGTCCGCGCCGGACGGCACGCGTGGACGCAAGGCGGCGGCGGAGATTCCGCTCAAGCACGACAAGGGGCAGCACCTCGACGGTTTCGGACAGGAGGGACCGCAGTTCGCGCATCCGTTCCCGCTCGCGGAGGACAACATCCTCGTCTCGTTCACTGCGGACGGCTATCAGGGGTTTGGCGTGTGGGGCGCCAAGTCGAAGAATCCGAACCGCAAGGGAGAGAACTTCGGTTTGTTCTGGATGGACGCTGACGGCCGCCGCGAACTGCTGGCGTACGACGCCCGGCGCAACTCGTTGGAGGCGACGCCCGTTGTGGCGCGCGAGAAGCCGTTCCTGCGGGGTTCGCGTGTGGACGAAAAACAGAGTTTCGGGACGTTCTATGTCAAGGACGTGTACCACGGCCCGGGCGCAGAGGGAATCGCGCGCGGCACGATCAAGAAGCTGCGCGTGGTGGCGCTCGAGTATCGCGCCGCATGGGCTGGTTCGCTGTGGGCCAAGGGCCCGGGCGGCGATTCGTGCGCCCAAACGCCAATCGGGCTCCAGAACTGCTCTTGGGACGTGAAGCACATTCTCGGTGAGGCCGACGTGGCGGCGGACGGTGGCTGCGCGTTCGTTTGTCCGGCGCACCAGGCGGTCTACTTTCAACTAATCGACGACAAGGGACACTGCGCGCAGACGATGCGTTCCTGGACGCACCTCATGGGCGGCGAGTCCGCCTCCTGCACGGGGTGCCATGAGTCGAAGAGCGAGAGCTACCAGGGCGCACCTGCCGTGCAGGCGGAAGCCAAGCCGCAGCGCCTCAAGCCGTTCGCCGGTGTGGAACATCCCCTCATCGCGCGCTACGAGAAGGAAGGACGGCTCGCCTCGGTCGAGAACTACCTCGGCGTGAACGCGGTCCGGTCGTTCGACCCTCAGGCGCCGATCGAGGGCTTCAGCTTCGAACGGCGCGTCCAGCCGATTCTCGACCGCCACTGCGTGAGGTGCCATTCCCCGGAGGCGAAGGCGAGCGACGGCGTGAAGCCGTCAAAGCTGGACCTGACCGCGCGGAAGGTGCGCCGCGTGGGCGACAAGAGAAAGAACGGAGCGGCGGTGCAGCGCGTGTTCAACCAGTCTTACATCAGCCTCACCGGCAACGGCAATCCGACGCCGACCGTCAACTGGTGTCTCCAGGAAAGCGCGCCGCCGCTGCAGAAGCCGTATTCCTGCGGTTCCGCCACGTCCTCGCTCGTCAAGCGCATCGAGGGCGGACATGGCGGTGCGAAGCTTTCGCGTGAAGAACACGACACGATCTGCGCGTGGATCGACCTCGCCGTGCCGTATTGCGGTTCGTATCTTGAAGGGCGCGCCTGGGATGCGGAGGATGAAGAGGCCTATGCGCGTTTTCAGCGCAAGCGCATTGTCTATGCTGAGCAGGAACTTGCCGATCTCCGCAAGGCGTTGAACCTTCTTCAAGGGGTATCTGATCGTTGATGCACTATCAAGAAAGGCATGACATGCAACTGACGAGAAAAGAGTTCCTCGGAGGATCGGCCGCGCTGGTGGGGGCGGTGGCGGTCGCGGGGCAAGCGGCGGTCGCGGGGCGACCGCCCTACCGGGCGTCGGATTATGCGGCGCTCAGGAGCCCGCTAGGGGTCTGACCCCAGAGCCCGCTAGGGTCTGACCCCATAAGAACCCGCTAGGGGTCTGACCCCAGAGCCCGCTAGGGTCTGACCCCATAAGAACCACACAAGGGTCTGACCCCAAAAACTGATACGATGCTTCTAACCTGATTGCCTGGACCGTTTTTACGAGAATTCACTTCGGATTAAATCTCTTGTCGATGGCGAGATTTCGTCCGCACCATAATCTCATTTCTTGCAGAGGGGTTCTTTCTCCGCCCGTCGCGGGAGTCCGTCATGGCCCCTCAGGTTCTATTTCCCCAGCATGGCTGCGCGGAAATATGGTATAATCTGCGCCGTGGGGAAAAGACAGGAGTGAAACAAGATGAAGTCTGAAAGGTGTATGAAATTAGCAACGGCGCTTCTTTTGGGGGCGTTGAGCGTCTCAGCGGCGAAATGTCCGCTTCTTGGGGAATGGACTCTTGACCTTGAGGTGAGCGACGAGTTCAACGCGGAGAGTTTGGACAAGTCTAAGTGGTGGGACTACGCTCCGCGCTTCCCCGGACGCCCCGGTGTCTACCGGACGCTCGCGAAGAACGTTGCGCAGTCTGGCGGCGATCTGCTGCTGACCGTTGACAAGGTGTCCGACGCGGAAATCCCCTACGAAGCGCGGATGGACGGCATGAAGGGATACACCTGCGCGACGGTGAAGAGCAAGAAGAAGGTGATGTATGGTTATTTCGAGGCGCGGGTCAAGGCGAATCCGTGCGCAGTGCGCAACGCATTCTGGCTCTACGACCCGCACAGCGACAGACTCGCGAAGAAATATTCGCCCGGCGAGGTCTCCGAGGAGATCGACATCATGGAACTCGTCGGCCGGAACCAGCCGGAGGACGCGGGCAAGCCGTATGTCATTTCGCTCTATACGCACCATTATCTCACTCCGTACTACGAGGGCATCTGCAATGCGAGCAACGTACCGCTTGGATTTCACAAGGAACTCCCGTTCTGCCCCAGTGACGACTACCATGTCTATGGCCTCCTCTGGACGGCGGACGAGCTTGTCTGGTACGTCGACAATGTGGAATACGCGCGCATGACGAACGAGGCCTACAGTCTCGGCGGTTTTCGCCGTCCTCTTCACGTTGTCTTTGACAACGAGGTTTGCAACTGGGGCGCGGCGAAGGTGGACGGACTTGATCCGAAGACGCTGCCTGCCGTTCAGAAGATCGACTGGTTCCGTCGTTGGGTTCCATCGAAAACTCCGTGATGGGTGTACTAAGGGGGCTTGCGCCGTATGTTGAAGGATCGGGATATTTTGATGCCGTCATGCCGACGGCGAAACTGATAGGTGGATAAGGAATGGCGGCGCGAAGTGGAGTTCAAGGGATGAGCAGAACCGTGTCATTTGCTTTCTGGTTTGCCGTGTGCGGCGGTGTGTTCGCAGCGCCGCAGGATCTTGCGTTCCGTGCGTCATGCGACGCCTCGGAGCAGTGGTACATGGTGATTGAGCCGCCGCGTCCGGCGGCAGATGGCGCGTGCGATGCGCTCGTCGCGCTGCATGGACACGGTTCGGATCGTAGGCAGTTCGTCGTGCAGGATCGCGGCGAATGCAAGGCCGCGCGTGAAATAGCAGCCGAGCGTGGAATGCTCTTCGTGTCGCCGGACTATCGGGCAAAGACTTCGTGGATGGGACCGGCAGCGGAATCGGACATGCTTGACCTGATCGCGCTGTTGAAGCGTCAGCGCGGTGTCCGGCGAGTGTTTCTGTGCGGCGGGTCGATGGGCGGCACAGGCGCGCTCACGTTCACGGCTCGGCATCCGGAAATGGTTGCCGGGGTCGTGGCGTTCAATCCGCTCGCCGACCATCTTTCCTACACGAACTTCCAGGCGGCAATTGCCGCATCCTTCGGTGGCGACAAGAAGTCCATCCCCTCCGAATACCGTGCGCGGAGCGCCCTCTACTTCCCCGATAGCTTCACCATGCCCGTTTCCATCACGCTGGGCGGCAAGGACGCCACAGTGCCGCCCGTAAGCGCCCGTGCCCTGGCGCTGGAGATCCAGAAGCGGCGTCCCGATCTCATATACCTTGACGAGAGCCCTAGACGCGGGCATGAGACCAACTACAATGATTCCATGCGCGCGCTGCGCGAGATGTTCAAACGCGCCGACCTCGCCGCATCAGTCGCCGTGAAGGTGACGTGCGGCGGGAAGCGCGTTCTGCCGTCTGCCGGTTCCGTGACGGGACTTTGGTTCTACGAATGCGGTGCGGCGCAACTTCTGCTGATGGGCTTCCCTGCGCAGAAGGGGTGGCGCGTGAGCGCCGTCGGCGGCGACTGGCGGCTGAATGGCGTTCCGCTCAAGTCCTGGACGGACAAGACTGGCGTCTGCATCCCGGACTGCGCCCTCGCCCCCGAACGCGCGCCCTACGACCCCGGCCCCGTGAAAGGATCCGCGCCGCTGGACAAGACGATCGAGAACGCGCTCATCGACTGGGACTGGCGGATGCAGGACGGCATTGGCACGCCACGCGAACCGCGTACCTTCGCAGAGGCCGTGGTGCCGCTCCGCGAACGTTTCCGCAAGGCGGGGCTTGCGAATCCGCCCGGGCAGACGGGCGACGGGCGCGAATGGCATGCGCTTCACACGGCCCTAAGGGCCTACGCGCTGAAGAAGGTGGTGGGGATGCCGCTCTTTTTCGCCAAGTTCGTGCCGGGCGCGATGAGCCACCAGCTCACGCAATGCCTGGGATACTGCTCGCGTCCGGGCGGCGGACTGTTCGTCCTGGACCGACCGGAGCAGGGGATGCGTCCGCGCGAAGTGACGCCGTCGAACCTTCCCGCCGGAAGCTTCCTCAACCCGGAGCTGTCGCCCGATGCCACCAAGATGCTTTTCGCCTATGCGCCAGTCGACGAATCGCCGGCCGGCAACTACTCGGGCGGTACGGGGATCCCACGCTTCTGCACTCCGGAACGGATGAAGATCCACTACAACATATACGAGGCACCGCTTGCGGGCGGCTTGGCGCGTCAACTCACTTCGGACGGCCACGACGACTTCTTCCCGATCTACATTGACGGCGGAGACATCGTCTTCTCCTCCACGAGACGCGGCGGCTTCCATCGCTGCGGACGCGGCCCCTGCCCTGTGTTCACGCTCTCGCGCATGGGGCCCAACGGCGAGAATCCCCATTCGATCTCCTTCCACGAGACGCACGAGTGGACGCCCTGCCTGATGCCGGACGGTCGTCTGCTCTATTCGCGTTGGGACTACGTGGACCGTAACGGCGTCCTCTACCAGCATCTCTGGACGGCGCGGCCGGACGGCGGCGGCGTGCGCATCTACTACGGCAACAACACCTGGAATCCGTGTGGCACGTGGGAGGCGCGCCCCGTCCCCGACTCCACGAAAGTCATGGCCATCGCGGGTCCCCACCACGCCATGGCCGCCGGATCGGTGGTTCTGATAGACACGCTCAAAGGCATAGACGGCACTGCGCCGACATGCCGAATCACGCCGGAAGCGCGATTCCCGGAGTCCGAAGACCCTCTCGCCCGACCACCGGCCCGGCTCAAGGATCTCGCCTTCGACAGCGTGCCGAGCGGCTATTGGATGGGGGGCCTTGTCGATCCGAAACGCAACACCACGTCCACCGAGGCCGAGCGCCGCTGGCCGGGGCACTGCTTCAAATCGCCGTGGCCGCTTTCCGAGACGCTGTTCCTCGCTTCGTATTCCTACGACCGGCTCTTCGGCGAGGCGGGCGGCAACATCCCCAACCAGTTCGGTCTGTACATCTGCGATGCGGACGGCATGCGCGAGCTCTTGTATCGCGATCCGCGCATCTCGTCGCTGTGGGCGCGTCCTGTCGCCCCGCGCAAGCTGCCGCCGCTTGTCCATTCCACGATCGACCCTGTGAACGCGGAACGCGGCGTGGGGACGTTCGCCCTCGACAACGTGTCGGAAGCATGGCCCAAGGCGCTGCCGCCGGAATATCCGATCACGGCGTTGCGCATCTATCGCGTCCTCAACAAGACCACGCCGAACATAGACCAGCCAAAAGTCGGAGGCGGACTTGGCTCCATCGGGCGCGAAGTGCTTGGCACCGTGCCTGTGGAGAAGGACGGCAGCGCCTACTTCGAGGCCCCGGCCAAGACGCCGATCTACTTCCAGGCACTCGATGTCCGAGGGCGTGCCGTTCAGACGATGCGCTCGCTCGTCTATCTCCAGCCCGGCGAGCGCGAGAGCTGCGTCGGCTGCCACGAGGACCGGCGCAGCAGCTATGCCCCGTCGCGTCCGTCGCAGGCGTTGAAGCGTCCGCCTTCCACAATCGAGCCGGAAAAAGTGCCCGGCGCGAGGCCGTTCAACTATCTGAAAATGGTTCAGCCGGTTCTCGACCGCCGCTGCGTAGGATGCCACGACGGCACGAAGAAGAACTGCCCGTCGCTGAAGGGCGACAGGCAGGGATGGACGTGCGAATCGTTCAACACCCTCGTCAAGCACGTCAGCTATTCTGGCTGGAACAAGCAGCCCAACAACAACTACGAGCCGCTTACCATGCCGCTCACGTTTGGCGCGCTCGCCTCGCCGCTTTTGAAGCGTCTTGAAGCCGGCCATGGCGGCGTGAAGCTCACGGACGAGGAAATGCACCGCATGATCCTCTGGATGGATTCCAACGGCGCGTGCTGGGGAACGTACGACGAGGGAAGGCAAAGAGATCTTTAAGGAGGCAAAAGGAAGATGATGAGAAAGTTGACGATGATTGGTTTGGCGATGTGCACGGTGGCGGCGATGGCCGAACCGTGGACGAAAGGGCCGGAGGCGAACCGTCCGGCGCTCTTCCACCGCTTTGGCGACATGGTGAACACGCCCGAGGGTCTGGCCCTTGACAAGGATGGCAACCTTTATCTCTCCGCCATCAACGGCATCGATCCCACCTATTCAGGCCACATCTGGAGACGCTGCGCCAAGACCGGCAGATGGAGCGTGTTCGCCGTCACGCGGGCTGATGCCAAGAGCGGCCGTTCCTTCCCGCAGGGCATCTGCTTCGGCGACGACGGACATCTCTACTATGCCGAGAACCAGTATTTCGCCGACCGCAACTACTCCTCGACCGTGCGCCGCATCGTGATCGAGAACGGCGAACCGCAGAGGTGCGAGACTGTCGTGGAGCACGCGATGCTTCCCAACGGCCTTAAGTGGCGCGACGGCGCGCTATACTTCTCGGAGTCCTTCGCCCATCATGGCGGCAAATACGGCGGCGGCCTCTACCGTGTCTCGGCGGCCGATCTCCGTGCCGACAAGCCGGCGCGTCTCCTGGACAAGGATCAGATGGAGAAGGATCCATATTGCCTCGCGTTCGTCCCGACGAAACTGATGGCCCGCAATGGCATCGATCCGCTCGATGACAAGGTGCACATCTACACGGCCGGCCCTGACGGCATCGACTTCGACGCCGCCGGCAACCTTTACACGGGCTCTTTCGGCGACGGACGCTTCTGGCGGCTCAAGGCCCTGGGCGGTGGCAGGTTCGGTGCGCCGGAGCTTCTCGACGACAAGACGATGGTCTGCTGCGATGGCATCATCCACGATGCGAAGAACGACCGCATTCTCTGCACGGCGGCGGCGCAGAACGCCGTCTACGCCTGGGACGTGAAGAAGGGCGTGATGGAGCTTGTGTGGGCCAACGGCGACAACGACGGCGCGACGGGCCTTTTTGACCAGCCGAGCGAACTTGCCTTTCTTCCCGACGGGCGGCTTGTGGTCGTCAATATCGACGCTCCCTCCGCAGGCATGGTCAACTCTGCAGCAGATGTGGTTCATACGCTTAGCGTCATCTGTTTCGGGAGAACTGAATCTCGCCGGTGACGGCCTTGAGCTCCGAAGGCATTGCCGGCCCCGCCTTCGTGGAAAAATGGTATACTATTCGCGCCATGAGAAAAGAAGACGAACTTCGGAAGATCGAGATCGTGCGCGGCTTCACAAAATACGCCGCCGGATCCGTTTTGATTAAATGGGGCGACACGTGGGTGCTCTGCACCGCAAGCGTCGAGGAAAAGGTGCCGTCGTTCCTCAAGGACACGGGCAAGGGCTGGGTGACGGCGGAATACTCAATGCTTCCGTCTTCCACCGGCGCGGGCCGCAAGGACCGCGACATCAAGAAGCTAAAGCAGGACGCCCGCTCCACGGAGATACAGCGCCTTGTGGGGCGCGCCCTGCGCGCGGCCGTCGATCTGACCAAACTGGGCGAAAGGCAGATCACCATCGACTGCGACGTGCTGCAGGCCGACGGCGGCACGCGCTGCGCCTCGATCACCGGCGGCATGGTGGCGCTTCAGGATGCCGTTTCGCGCCTTATGGCGGAGGGCAGGCTTGAGGAGAGCCCGATCGTCCACAATGTCGCCGCAGTATCCGTGGGCATGTGCGGCGGCGTGCCGACGCTCGACCTCGACTACGCGCACGACTCGACGGCTGACGTGGACCTGAACGTGGTCATGACCGACGACGGACGATACGTGGAGCTTCAGGGCACCGCAGAGGGCGAGCCTTTCGGCGAGGAAGAGCTGGACGCCCTGCGCGCGCTTGCGAAGAAGGGGCTTTCGGAGATATTCGCCATTCAGAAGGCGTGAAGATCTACCAGCGCACGGGCTCGGCTCCGTTGCGCTGAAGATATTCGTTGGCCGTGCGGAAGTGTCCGCAGCCGAAGAATCCCCTGCTCGCGGAGAGCGGCGAGGGGTGGGGCGACTCGAGGACGAGATGCCGGGAGCGGTCTATCATCGCGCCTTTCCGCTGGGCGTACGAACCCCAGAGCATGAAGACGAGATGCTCTCGCGCGGCGGCGAGGCGACGCACCACGGCGTCGGTGAAGACTTCCCATCCTTTGCCTTGGTGGCTGCCGGCCAGATGCGCCGAGACTGTGAGAGTGGCGTTCAGGAGAAGCACTCCCTGGTCCGCCCATGAGAGGAGATCCGGGATCGCCGGGGATCCGGCGGCGCGGCGCTCAGGGAATTCGTCTGCGAGCTCCTTTGCCATGTTGAGCAGCGAGGGAGGCGTTCTCACGCCCGGCGGAACGTAGAACGCGAGGCCCTGAGCCTGGCCAGGTTCGTGGTAGGGGTCCTGGCCCAGTATCACAACCTTCACGTTCTCGAGAGGAGTGCGGTCGAAGGCGGCGAAGATGAGCTTCGGCGGGGGATAGACGACGCCTTTGGTGTAGGCGGCGCGCACGAAGCCCGCGAGTTCCGCGAAGTAGGGCTGGTCGAATTCCGTCTGGAGGAGCGGCAGCCACGAGGGATGTATCTTGACTTTCATGTTTAGAAGCAGCGGTTGGCGATGTCGGTGGCGGTGTTGAGGTGGGAACGGTGGTCTGAAGGAGTCTTCGCAAGCGGAAAGCGGATGTCGGCGTACTCGAGCTTCCAGTGCTTCTTTCCGGAGATGAGGCGGAAGCCGAGTTTCTCCAGCTGTGCGATGGCGTGCGAGTCGTTGTAGGCGCCGGCGTCCTTCAGAATCTGGCGGATGGCGGCGCGGCGGCTGGCCAGTTCGCCTGAGGGGCGGTTGGCGGCAAGGATGGCGGAGAGCGCGGCGGCGCGGCGCTCGCGGCCGTTGCGTGCGGAGTCGTCGGCGCAGTCCGCAAGAGCCGCAAGAAGCTGTTCGCGGAGCTCGCCCGGAAAGACTTCGGCGAAGGCCTGCGGGGCGGAGAGGAGGCTGGGAGACGATTCGGTGGCGGCGGGCGGTTCGTTTGCCTCGACTTGTTCTGGGACGGCGATCGGCTCCGTCGACGGCGGAGGACGGGGCGTGGAGGCTTCGGCGAGGGCGGCGGCGAGGCGGGCGCATTCGCTTTGGAGGCGCAGCTGTTCGCCGCAGGCTGCGGACAGCTTCCTCTCGGCGTCGGCGAGGGCTGCTTCTGCTTCTGCGGCGCGGGCCTCCAGTTCTGCGATGCGCTTCGCATGGCCGGGCGGCTCCGCGGACGGCGTCGGCGCGGGCGGAACGAGCGGTGCGGACGGCGCCGGTTTTGCCGTTGCGCGTCTGGCGGTTGCGCGGGCGCCGCCTAGCGAGGCGTTTCTGCCGCGCGAGAAATATTCTAGCACATAGGCATCGTCACTTGAAAGGGGCGGCGTCTCTGGCTGGGGCTCTGGTTCGGGCTCGTCGGGCGGTGTGACGATCTTCTTGTCGAGCTGGTCGAGGCTGTTGAATGTGCGCTTCATTTTCGGAGGCTCTTGATGAAGTTCAAGATGCGTGACGTGCGGGAGAGGACGGGCGGCTGGAAGCGTTTGCCCTTCGGTTCGTTCTGCCGCTCCTTGAGCTCGTCTGCGTTTTCGATCCCGAGCAGCGCCGCCACGATCGTCCCAGCGCGTTTGCCGCGAAGCTCCTTGAAGTCGCCGACGGGGTAGAGCACGCCGCAGTTGTTGCGGTATATGTGGCGTTTGACATGGGGGAGAAGGCGCGGCAACTTGTCGTAGCCGATGCGGTAGGTCTTCTGCTTCACGGAGCAGATGGACGGGTTGCGGAAGCGGTCGTCCATGGGGAGGGCGGCGGCGTCGGAGACGAAGAGCGCGTTGCGTCCGGTCTGGACGGTGTGGCGGTAGACGCACATGCGCCATGTGACGTCGTTGTGTCCCATGACCGTGACCATGGCGTATGCGTCGTTGGCCTTAGGGACGTTGGCGACGTCCAGGACCTTCACGATGCAGGCGAGCGGGAGGTCTGAGGGCGGCAGGGCGCCGTCGCCGCGGCGGAGCGCGTCGAGGATCTTTATCTCGGCCAGCTCCTCCGGGGTCTTCTCCGGCCTTTGCGGGCGTGAAGGACTCTCTTCGCTTGATTCATCCATGTCGTGTTTGCTTGCTTGAGGTCTCTCTGCTTTCGGGAAGATTATATCATATTTCGCCGCGTTGCGTTTGCAGGTAAACGCGAATGGATGTTCACGCGGCGGTGGAGGACGAGTAGGAGGATAGGACGAGTAGGATAAGACGAGTAGGAGGATAAGACGAGTAGGACAATAAATAGGAGCGGCGAACGCATTTCGCTGTGATCGATTTGTTGCCAAACTGTCGTGGATCGTTCGCGGTAAGGTGGCATGTGCCCCATTGCCATGGTTTAATGCAAGTGGGCCGAAGATTGAGGGCGGAGGAGCGGGAGACGAGAGCTGGCTAGGCGGAGAACGCCGCCGGGGGTCGCGTGGCGGTGGTTAAATGCGAGTAGGCGTTGCCTCCCACATCCTTGGTTTAACGCGAATGGGCCGGAGTTCGAGGGCGGAGGAGCGGGAGACGAGAGCTGGCTAGGCGGAGAACGCCGCCGGGGGACGCGTGGCGAGGCGGGTGCGGATGCGGGGCGGCGCGAGACGACAGCATCGCGCCGCATCCGCGCCGCAGACGCCCACCACGCGCACCACGGCGATCAGCGCTCTCCGCCGGTGCCGGATCGAGGCGACCGCTCCAACAACCGAGGGCCCGCCGTGAAGCGCGGCCGATTTCCGGAGAGAAGCGAAAGGGCCGGGCGAAAACGCGCGGACGGCGTAGCGGCAGGGGGTGACGGCAATCTCGTGATTGCCGAACCCCCGTGACACAAGCCGCAACGCACGTTTTCGCACGAGCCCTTGAGCGCCGGAAATCGGACGCACATGCACTACGCACGGGACGGAGCTTAGAACTTAGAGCTTAGAGCTTGGAGCTTGGAGCTTGGAGCTTGGAGCTTAGAGCTTAGAGCTTAGAGCTTAGAGCTTGGAGTTTCTAGTTTTTGGTTTCTAGTGGGATGTGGGCTAAAGGAGACTTGGAAACCACTAGATGCGAATGGATGTTCACGCGGCGGCGTGGATTTGGTATACTGGGGACATGGCGAGAACAGCGCAGATCGGCGGAACGCCGGAAGGGGACGTCTGATGACGGCCGTGGTGGTGTTCATCCTGGTTGTGGTCGCCGGCGTGATGGCAATGATGGTGTATCAGGCCGGCGGGGGAGACGCACCTTCTCGTCATCCGGGCGACAGGGTGATCTACGTCGAGAACGTCGTCAAGGCGTCCGACTCTCTCTACAACTTCCTCCTGCAGGTGCAGTGCGATCCGCAGGCGAACTATGTGCTCGACAACGTGGAGACGAATCTCTCCGAGGAGGCAAAGCACGAGATGGTGGAGATCTCCGTGTTCAGGCGATGGGAGCTGACGTTCTTCGTGCTTCTTGATCTGCTCAAGTGCTTCAGGCGGATGGGACATTCGCTTTCGCACGACGACACTCCGGAGATGCTCGGTCTGGCCGTCGCCGCCAGTCGCCTCTACAACACCGGCATGGACCGCGAGAGCCTGAACAACCTCTGGAGCGGGGCCGGGACGCGCTGGAAGGCGGCGGCCGCAAACGCGGACGTCCTGAGGAAGTTCGCCGACGCGGCGAAGGTCGAGGGCTACGAGAACGAACTCTGCCTCTGCGTCATCTTCGGACGCGCCGAGGCCAAGCCTGATTTCGCGCGCCGTTATGCGGTGCTGATCTACCGCTGGGCGTCGCTTGTGGCCAAGGCGGACGGCAGAGTCACGGACACGGAGAAGGTGTGGCTTGCGGGGCTTATGAACCTCACGGGGCAGGACGGGGCAAGGCCGAGTATGCAGACAGTGAAAGACATGTCGTTCAAAGGCGGCGTGCGCCTCGGCGGGGCGGCGTCGCCTGGTTCGCTTCAGCGCACCGAGGAGCGGCAGTCGCCGTTGGACGAGCTGGAGGAGCTTACGGGCCTTGAGCCGGTGAAGGAACAGGTGCGTTCACTGGCGCGGCTCATACACATGAACGGCGAACGGCTCAAGCGCGGGATGCGCGTGGCGCCGGTCTCGCTGCACTGCGTGTTCACGGGCAACCCGGGCACCGGCAAGACGACGGTCGCGCGCATCCTGGCGGGAGTCTACAAGAGCCTGGGCGTGCTGTCGAGCGGACATCTCGTCGAGACGGACCGTTCAGGCCTCGTCGCCGAGTATGTGGGCCAGACGGCGGTGAAGACGAACAAGATCATCGACTCCGCACTTGACGGCGTGCTCTTCATCGACGAGGCGTACACTCTCGTTGGCGGCGGCGGCTCGGACTACGGAGGCGAGGCGATAGCGACGCTTCTCAAGCGCATGGAGGACGACCGCGACAGGCTCGTCGTGGTCCTCGCCGGGTACACTAGCAGCATGGAGGCGTTCATCGCCTCGAACCCAGGCCTCAAGTCGCGCTTCGGCAGATTCATAGAGTTCCCCGACTACACCGCCGACGAGCTGATGCAGATATTTCTCTCGTTTGTGCGGCGCAACCAGTACAAGTGCACGCAGGGGGCCGTGGCAGAGCTGCGCCGCGTGATCGGCGATGCGGTGGCGGCGCGCGAGGCGGACTTCGGCAACGCGCGCTTCGTGCGCAACCTCTTCGAGAGGGTGGTGGAGAGGCAGGCCGCGCGCCTCTCCGGCGTGGCGCCGCTCACAGCGGAGATACTCGAGCAGATCGCGACGGAGGACGTGGCGCTCGCGCGGTGAGGCGCGCCTGTCCGGAAGGGAGCATGGAATGGACGACAAGGTCTACACGGTAACGCAGCTGAACAGGTCGATCCGCAAGGTGCTTGTCGAGCGGAGCGCCTCGCTGCGCGACGTGTGGATCGAGGGGGAGGTGTCCGGCTGGAAGGTGTACGCCTCTGGCCACGCGTACTTCACCCTCAAGGACCAGGAGTCGCAGATATCGTGCGTGCTCTTCTCGTTCAACTTCGCCAATTGCTCGAAGGACTTCGTCGAGATGGCCAGGGGCGGCGCGGGTGCGGCGGACGGCGTTAAGGTGCAGGTGCGCGGCGAGCTGGATCTCTACATGCCGCGCGGATCCTACCAGTTCAAGATACTCCAGATCCGCATCGCGGGTGCGGGCGAGCTGATGGCGCGTTTCCTGGCGCTCAAGGAGAAGCTCGAGAAGGAGGGGCTTTTCGACAGGTCGCGCAAGCGCAGTCTGCCGTATCTGCCGCACAGGATAGGAATCGTGACGTCGCCCACGGGGGCGGTGATACACGACATGGGGACGGTGCTTCTCAGGCGCTTTCCGAACATCGAGGTGCGCCTCTTCCCGGCGAAGGTGCAGGGCGAAGGCGCGGCCGGGAGCATAGTGCGCGGCGTCGAGTATTTCCAGACGTGCGAATGGCGTCCGGACGTGCTGATCGTGGGGCGCGGCGGCGGATCGCTCGAGGACCTCTGGGCATTCAACGAGGAGATCGTCGCGCGCGCTGTGGCGGCGAGCGCGGTGCCGGTGATATCGGCCGTGGGGCACGAGGTGGATTTCACGCTATGCGACTTCGCGGCGGACGTGCGCGCGCCCACGCCGTCCGCCGCCGCCGAGATCGCCGTGCCGGAGCAGGCGAAGCTGGCGGCGCAGGTGAAGGATCTCGCGGCGCGGCTCAGGCGCGCTCCGCGCGCCGCGGGCGAGCAGCGCGCGCAGACGATAGACCATCTTGCCGTGCGCATGGCCGCCGCGCTCAAGGGCACGGCGGACCGCATGGACGCGCGCCTCTCGCGCGCCTCCGCGCGCCTCGCCCCCGCACTGCGCCTCGGCGCGGCCTCCGCCGAGGGACGCGTCGCCCGCGCCGGCGACAGGGCCGCCGCCGCCGCCCGCGCCGCGTGCGCCGCCGCCGCGCACCGCATCGAGAACGCCGCCGCGCGTCTTCAGCTGCTCAATCCGGAGGCGACGCTGCAGAGAGGCTATTCCATCACGCTTTCAGAGGACGGACGCGCCATTTCCTCGGCCGCGAAAGTGTCGCCCGGAGACGTGCTTGAAACGCGGTTCTGCGACGGTTCCGTGCGTTCTGTGGCGTCCTGAAAACGCCTATTGCGCAAAATACGCGGGAAACGGCGGTTTTACCACATCTAGTATGTCCGGAGGGGCGGCCGCACAAGATATTGATATTTTTTGATTTTTCCCCTTGCGCGCGGCGAACATATTCGGTATCATATGCCGCGTTGCCGCATGAAAGGATTTCCACGGGGGAAATCCTGCGGACGAGGGGGAGAGAAAAGACAATGAACATCATCAAACGTGACGGTGCAGAAGCGCCTTTCGAAACATCTAAGATCGCCGCCGCGATCCGAAAGGCCAATGCCACGGTTGATCCAGCTGACAAGCTCACGGAGGCGCGCATCGACCGCATCGCCTCGCAGATCGAAGAGTTCGCGGCGGCACACGACAGAGCGCTCTCCGTGGAGGAGATCCAGGACCTCGTGGAGACGAAGATCATGGAGGCTGGCGGCAGCGCCATCGCCAAGAAGTACATCAAGTACCGCTTCATCCAGGAGCTGAAGCGCCAGCACAACACCACCGACGGCGAGATCCTCACCCTCATCAACTGCACCAACGAGGAGGCCAAGCAGGAGAACGCCAACAAGAACCCCACGATCAACAGCGTCCAGAGAGACTACATGGCCGGCGCCGTCTCCAAGGACGTGACGAAGCGCCTCCTTCTCCCCGAGGACATCGTCAAGGCCCACGAGGAGGGTCTGATCCATTTCCACGACATGGACTACTACGCGCAGCGGATGCACAACTGCGACCTCGTGAACCTCGAGGACATGCTGCAGAACGGCACTGTGATCAGCGGCACCACGATCGACCGTCCGCATTCCTTCTCCACGGCGTGCAACATCGCCACGCAGATCATCGCGCAGGTGGCGTCCAACCAGTACGGCGGGCAGTCCATCTCCCTCACCCACCTCGCGCCGTTTGTGAAGGTCAGCCGCCAGAAGATAACCAAGGAGCTCGACGACGAGCTCGCGATCATCGGCGCCGACATCCCGCAGGAGAAGAAGACCGAAATCGTGGAGAAGCGCGTGCGCGAGGAGATCGTGCGCGGCGTCCAGACGATCCAGTACCAGGTGGTGACGCTCATGACGACGAACGGGCAGGCGCCGTTCATCACCGTCTACATGTATCTCAACGAGGCGCGCGACGAGGAGGAGAAGAAGGACCTCGCCGTGATCATCGAGGAGATGCTCAAGCAGCGCATCCTGGGCGTGAAGAACGAGGTGGGCGTATACGTGACGCCGGCCTTCCCGAAGCTCATCTACGTGCTCGAGGAGGACAACGTGAAGGAGGGCACGCCCTACTTCTACCTCACCGAGCTCGCCGCGAAGTGCACCGCCAAGCGCATGGTGCCCGACTACATCTCCGAGAAGATGATGCTCGAGCTCAAGGGCGACGTCTACACCTGCATGGGCTGCCGCAGCTTCCTCACGCCCGACCGCTTCACCGACGCCGGCGTGGGCAACATCTCCAAGGCGAAGAACTATGTGCCCGGCAAGCACCGCTACTACGGCCGCTTCAACCAGGGCGTCGTGACGGTGAACCTCGTTGACATCGGCCTCTCCGCCGTAAAGGCCGCGGGCCCCGGCGCCTCCGAGGACGAGCGCCTCGCGAAGTTCTGGGAGATCTTCGACGAGCGCATGGCGCTCTGCCGCCGCGCCCTCGACTGCCGCCACGACCGTCTCATGGGCACGCTCTCCGACGCGGCGCCCATCCTCTGGCAGTATGGCGCGCTCGCGCGCCTTGAGAAGGGGGAGAAGATCGACCGCCTCCTCTTCGACGGCTACTCCACGATCTCGCTCGGCTACGCCGGGCTCTGGGAGTGCGTCTACGCCCTCAACGGCAAGAAGCTCACCGAGTTCGAGGGCGAGGCCCTCGGCCTCGACATCATGAAGAAGCTCAACGAGTACACTGGCAAGTGGAAGAAGGAGACGAACATCGACTTCTCCCTCTACGGCACGCCGCTCGAGTCCACCACCTACCGCTTCGCGAAGTGCCTGCAGGAGCGCTTCGGCATCGTGAAGGGCGTGACGGACAAGAACTACATCACGAACTCCTACCACGTGCATGTGACCGAGCCCATCGACGCCTTCGAGAAGCTTGGCCTCGAGGCGAAGTTCCAGAAGCTCTCGCCCGGAGGCGCCATCTCCTACGTGGAGGTGCCGGACATGCAGAGCAACATCCCCGCGGTCCTCTCCATCATGGAGTTCATCTACAACCACATCATGTATGCCGAGCTGAACACCAAGAGCGACTATTGCCAGGTGTGCGGCTTCGACGGCGAGATACAGGTGGTGAAGGACGACCACGGCAAGCTGATCTGGAAGTGCCCCAAGTGCGGCAACACCGACCAGAACAAGATGAACGTCGCGCGCCGCACCTGCGGCTACATCGGCTCCCAGTATTGGAACCAGGGCCGCACGCAGGAGATCAAGGAGCGTGTGCTGCACGTCTCCCAGACCATGTGCCGCGAGTGCTGCTGACGTGAACTACTGCGAGATACTGAAGAGCGACATCGCGAACGGCGAAGGCGTGCGCGTGTCGCTCTTCGTCGCTGGATGCACGCACCGCTGCAAGGGATGCTTCAACCCGCAGACGTGGCCATTCGATGCGGGCCGACCGTTCACGCGCGAGGTTGAGGACATGATCCTCGAGGAGCTGTCCAAGCCCTGGAACGCCGGACTCACTCTCCTCGGCGGCGAGCCGATGGAGCCCGCGAACCAGCGCGCCCTCCTGCCGTTCCTGAGGCGGGTCAAGGCCGAGACCCCGGACAAGACCATCTGGTGCTACACGGGATGCGTGGTGGAGAACGACTTCCCGCCCGGTGCGCCCGGCGCCCACTACTGGCGCACCGAGGTGACCGACGAGCTCCTCGGAATGTTCGACGTCCTCGTTGACGGCCCGTTCGTCGAGGACCTCAAGGACATCACGCTCCGCTTCCGCGGCTCGTCCAACCAGCGCATCCTGGACCGCGCCGACATCGCGCGCATCATCCACGGCGCCTGAATTGATTGGATTGCAGCATGGGGGATGCATGTGCGGATGTCGCGGCATTTGAGCCGGGAAGCGACGTGGGCCCCTACCGCGTGCTGAGGAAACTTGGCGGTGGTGGCATGGGCACCGTCTACGAGGTGGAGCACCGCACGCTCGGCACGCGCCTCGCCATGAAGGTGTTCACGCTCGAGAAGGGGGACGTCGATTTTCTGAAGAACAGGTTTCTGACGGAAGGGCGCCTTCTGGCGCGGTTGCGTCATCCGCGTCTGGTGCGCGTGTACGACCTGGCGGTTGACGACTCCTCCGGCGCATGCTATTTCACGATGGATCTTGTTTTCGGGCCAGACGGCAGCCCCGTTACGCTGGAGCAGATGCGCCGCGGCGGAAAGGCCCGCGACGAGGATGCGCAGCGCTGGTACGAGGAACTTCGCGGAGGGCTGGAGGCGATACATGCCGCCGGAATCGTCCATCGCGACGTGAAGCTCGAGAATGTCCTTCTGGACGCGGAGGGGCATGCTGTCCTTTCCGACTTCGGCGTGGCGCGGATCGTGAAGGACGCCATCGGCGAGGAGCTTGGCTCTGTGGCGACCAGCTCGCTCAAGACGCCTGAGGACAAGAAGGTTCTTGGCACGCGGGGATATCTGGCGCCGGAGATCCTTGACGGGAAGCTGGCGACCGCCGCAGCGGATTCCTACGCCTTGGGGTTCATGTTCTTCCGTCTGCTCACTGGGGTATGGTACGAGCCTGGGACTGACGTGTTCGAGCTGCTGGCGCCGTTCGATCCTCGGTGGCAGAAGGTGCTGTCCGCGTTGCTCGACCCCGATCCGGCGAAGCGCGGCATGCCGCCGTTCGGGGGAAGTGCGCCTTGGAAGGGCGCGTTTCGCCGCCGCTGTCTGCTGGCGGCGCTTGCGGCGGCGGTCATTGGCGCTGGGGCGTTTCTGCTTGGGCGCGCCGTCTCCAGTGCGCCGTACGGCTTCAACGCGCCGCTCGTCGTTCCTCTCTCGAAGGATGTCGCGATGGAGTTCGTGGCGTGTCCGGCAGGCTCGTTCCAGATGGGGCGCGCGGGAGACCATGCTGCTGACAGCATCTGGCGCGAGCACAAGGTGAGGATCACGCGTCCGTTCTGGTTCGGAAAGTATCCGATGACTGTGGAGCAGTGGGAGGCGGCCATGGGCGTGACGGTGGAGATGACGCCCGCCATGGAGGCGATCGGCAAGGCGAAGCTTCCCATGAACGCCACGAAGGGGCGCTTGATGGGCTGCTGTTCGGAGCTGACCAGGCGCTTTGCCGCCAGGCTGCCGAAGGGCTATGTGTTCCGTCCGCCAACTGAGGCCGAATGGGAATACGCCTGTCGCAGCGGAGGTGATGCGGACGATGTCTACAACCGCTACATTCGGGATGATTTCACCCTATGGCTTTACGGCGGCGGTTCTAATGTCACGCAGGAGGCGACAAGACACTACATCTACACGGACAGATCGTTGGCGGCGCTTCTGCGCACGCGCGGCATCAAGGATGTCCCTGAATTCACCGCCGCATCCGGGACGCGCGTGTTCGGGCCGATCGGCGAGCATCGGCCCAACGCCTGGGGCATACACGATCTCAACATCGGCGGTCTCGGCGCGATTGCTCTTGACTCATTGGACGGCACGAAGCGTGGAACCAAGCGATGGGGATGGGGGCCGGGGCAGACCGCGCTGCTGTATGCCGACGAGGAAACCGATCCTCTGCGCATGGACAATCCAAGCCCCGAGGCGTTCATGGAGCTCATCTTCGCCTACGGGCACCACAAAACCCATATGTCTCACGCAAGCTGCCGCAACACCATCCGCCTTGTGATTGGCCCGGATCTTGTGGCTGAGCGCAATGAGAAGCCGGAGAAGAGTGCGGATGGCAAGGAGATCGGGAAGAAATGAGCGGCTTCCCCGACACTCCCGCAAAACTCCTCCGCACCATGGCGGAGCGGCCCGTCAGCGAGGACGAGGAGTATGCCTGGGCGCAGTTCGTGGAGCTCTATACCCCCACGATCCGTGCCTTTGTGGCGATGGCGGGCGTGCAGCCCGACGACGTCGACGATGTGACGCAGGATGTCTTCGTGCGGCTCGTGGGCATCATGCGGCGCGACGGCTACGACAGTTCGCGTGGACGCTTCCGCACATATCTCCGCACCATCATGCGCCGCACGCTGATCGACCGATTCCGCCGCCAGTCGGCAGACCGCGCGCAGTTGCACGAGCCTCTCGACGAGGATGAAATGCAGGCGGACGCAAGTCTGCCGCAGACGGGAGCGGCGCTGCCGCCGAATGCCGCGGATGCGTTCGAGGAGAAGTGGCGCCGTGCGCAGTATCGGGCATTGCTTGATCATGTGTTCTCCCAGACCGCCATTTCGGATCAGAACCGCGAGATATACCGTGCATATGTGCTCGACGGCGACGACGCGGGCGCGGTCGCCGCGCGCTTCGGCGTTACGCCGGAGGTCGTCCGCCAGGTGAAGTCTCGCGTGAATCGCATGATAGCCGCCCTCGCGCGGCGGCTGGAAGGATAGCGGCTAAGACTTGCGAACAGCTGGAAAATCCTGCAGTGGAGAGCCTACCTCGTATATCATTCTCTCGGGCAGCACGTTCTTCTCTAGGAACATCACCATATAGATGGGGGCATAGAAGACCCCATCGGCAACGGCAAGGACGGCGTCGTCCAAGACAATGGCATCGTTTATTGCGTACTGGCGTTCGGACAGTACATGATTCAACGCTCTGTGCCGTCTGTAATGCTTGCCGCTTTTTACCTCTATGGGAAGGGCGTGCCCGTCCTTCTCGACTACAAAATCGATTTCGCCATGCGCTTGCGACGCGTAGTATGTTGGAGAAAAGCCATGGGCCAGAAGTTCCTGGGCCACGACGTTCTCATACACAGCGCCGAAATTGACGTCGATCTCGGAATTCAGGATCTTGAGCTGTATCCCGTCCATGTATGTCGCGGCCAAAAGACCGACGTCGTTCATGAATAGCTTGAAGAGATTGGAGCGTCTGGAAAGGATAAGCGGCGCGACTGGTTCGTCCACAACATACGATGGAATGGCTACGCCGGCCTCCTTCAGCCAGATGAATTCATCTTCAAGGCGTTCTGCACGATCGTTTTCCCTTATGCTGTTTACGTAGAATCTCTTGTTCTTCTTGTTGAGTTCTGGCGCGATTCTTTCAAACACCTCGCGGATTCGCAGTGAATTCTTCTTGTCGTATTTTGTTATGTCCTTTCGATACTCAGCGAGAATGAGCTTCTGTTCGGCGACAACGGCGGATATGTCATGAGTTTCCAGATAGCGTTGGACAACAGCCGGCATTCCGCCTACAACCAGATATAGCCGGAACAATTTTGACAGTCGTTCGTGGTACAGGCGGTCGATTGGGCGTCGTTCCTGCCATGCTGTTCTCGCAACTTCAATCAGTTCCTTGCGTTCGCCATTCGCAAGCACGAACTCCTCGAAATCAAGTGGATACATGGTGATTTCATCCATGAAACCCACGGGAACCGATCTGACGTCCTTGAGTTCCACACCGAGCAGCGAGCCGCTGAGTATGTAGTGGCAGGTTCCTTCTTGAACAAGGAACTTGATATAGGTCACGGCTTCGGGGCATTCTTGGATCTCGTCAAGAAAGACTAGCGTCTTTCCGCGTTTCAGTCCATTTTGCGAGAATGTCGAGAGTTTGACGAGTATTTCCTTTTCATCTTCAACATTGGCAAAGATGAGTTTGGCGTTTGGCATCTTGATGAAGTTGATTTCGATGATGTTCTCATAGTGTGTCTTGGCGAAGTTCTCTACGGCAAATGTCTTGCCGACTTGGCGTGCGCCATCTATCAAGAGCGCGTAACGACCGTTGTCGGCAAAGAACTTTTCCAAACGTGACATGATTTTGCGGTTTAGCATAGTTTCTCCAAGTTTTTGCTATAGTATAGCATATTGGATGTCACTTTACAATCATGAAAATCACGGATTTTGTCATTTTATTGACACTCAAAATGACCATTTCTGTCATTTTATGAACACATCAGATGGCCAATTTTGTCATTTTGTTGACATGTCTCTCTTACATAGGTTGCGGTTGCGCAGGTAGGCGCTTTGTGTCCGCCGCTGAATCGCCGCCGTGCCTTAGCGCGATGGAATTCATTTTTTCTGATATCCGCTGTCACACTTTCACGCGGAGTGCGATTATTAACTCACATGTTAAACCTATTTGTCTCTTTGGAGACACGCGAAAGCAATTGCAGAAAGGAAAGTCATGAAAATACTGGCAGAAATTGCAAAAGAAGTCAATAACGAACAAAATACAAGCATGGTATGGATGTTAACCCTGCACAAACATAATTGGAATTGTCTCGTGATCAGACAATAAGATGGATGGCAACTTTCGAAGATGAAACGGAATTGATTGAGGAGAGTCATGGTCTGGGCTAGTAACAGAAAGGAGTACTAATCATGAAAAGACGTTTCTTGTTAGTTTTGATTGTCGCGGTTACCATATTGTGTCCGGCTATAGCGATAGATGGTTTCTACACCGAAAATGGTATCAGTTGGGATCTTAGGGTTATTGGTGGTTGCGGGTATCTTTGTACTGCCAATGGTTGGCACGCCTGCATAGATCCAGCAACGTCTGGCGAAGTTAGAGTTCCCAGTTTGGCGCAATCCCCTACAAAAGAAATCAGTCTCTGTGCCTTTCAAAATTGTTCTAATCTTACAAGCATCATTCTTCCCCAAAGTATAACAAATATTTGTGAGCAGGCATTCAGAGATTGTGTCGGATTAAAAACGATAAACATTCCTAAAAGCGTAACTATGATCCAAGCAGGCGCTTTTAAGAATTGTAGCTCTCTGACGAATATTGTGATACCAGGATCGGTGACTACGATAGGAGATGGAACATTTGGCAACTGCGCTTCTTTGCAGACAGTTGTAATTTCTAATGGAGTTGAAGAACTGATTCGTGAAGTTTTTTGGGGCTGTTCTGCATTAAAGAGCATTATGCTACCAGCAAGTTTCAGATTAACCTACCCGTGGGAGACAGGTAATCTCCGCGGTTATAGATACGATGTTTTTTATTCCTGTACAAGCCTGAAAGATATTAATATTTATGGAGGAACGGGCAATTCGTTTTTTAGGTCTACCGATGGTGTTCTTTGTTCAGGCAATACTTTGGTAAGATGTCCAAGAGGGAGAACTGGAAAGTTTACCATCCCCTCCAGAATTACACAGGTTGATACTTGCGGTTTTCGAGGATGTAGCAATTTGACAAGTATTATTATTCAAGGGGCGGTGACTAATATTGTTAGCGGGGCGTTTTCTGAATGTACCAACTTAGAAAAGGTTTTTCTGCCGATGGGTAAGACTGGATTAGCAAATGAAATCTCAAGTTCATCACCTAATGCGATGTTTATATATTATGAAGGTGATTGGCCTTATTACAGCAAGTCAGAAGTGTCGCGTGCGACAAAATCGCCTAATCCGCCCATGGCGAGAGACGCAAACATTTCCATCACGCCCACGACGCGTAATTTCGGTGTTGGTGGAGGTGGCGCGGCGATAGTGACATCCGGCAGCGGGACGTGGACGGCGGCGGTGAGCGATCCGTGGATCGTATTGAACTCTACCAGTGGTTCAGCGGGTTATCCCGTGGCGTACGCAGTGGATGCAAACCCGAACGCAGAGCAGCGCACCGGGTACGTATATGTGAGCGGCTACACGCACACGGTGACGCAGGATGGATGCGGCGGCGAACTTAATCCGACAGGTGCTGAGGTTGAAACGGCAGGCGGCAACGGCACGGTCAATGTTTCGGTGACGAACGGTGTTTCGTGGAAGGCTATCCCCAACGTGGATTGGCTCTATGTCTCGCCAGCGTCGGGAACAGGTTCGGGATCCGTCCGATATATCGTGGAGCCGCTTGACGAGGTGACGACACGGAGCGGGACCATCACGATTGCCAGGCAGACGTTTACGGTGTTCCAGTACGGGCGGCGGATGAAGCTCAATTCGTACTCCACCACTAAGAACTACGAGACGCATGTGATTCCGATCACGGTCAATGCGCTTGCTATCACGCAGTGGAGCGTGACGCCGAACGCGAGCTGGATTTCGGTTGTCGATGCGGGCAATGGACAAGGGAGCGATTCGGTGTCGATCGCCATTGCGGAGAATCCGAGCTACAAGAAGCGGACGGGCACGGTGAGGATCGGCACGGAGACGTTCACGGTGACACAGCAGGGGCGACCGACGGAGGCACTTTCGTTTGACATCAGCCCCGCCAACTCGACGGCGAGCGTGGAGGGTGCGAACGGGCTTATTGCCGTGACGGCGACGCCTGACTTGCCTTGGGTGGCAACGAGCGGTGCGAACTGGATTACGGTCTATGCGGCAACGACGAACGGCACAGGCAACGGGAACGTAGTCTATTCGGCATCGCCCAACCCGACACTTTCACAGAGAACTGGTACGGTCACAATAACGCCGGAGGCGGCGTCCGGCGTGGCGGCGAAGACGCACACGGTGACGCAACCGGCGGCGACGGCGGCCATTTCGTACAACGGCTACGAGTTCGAGGCGGCGGGCGAGTCGTGTTCGGTGGATGTGTCGTGCGCCAGCATCGTTGAGTGGAGCATTTCGGAATCGCTTTCGTGGCTCTCGGTGAACGGCACGACATCTCGCGTCGGACCGGGGACGGTGACGTTGCAGGCGACGGCGAACGACACGGTCTATCCGAGAAGCGGCACGGTAACGATCGCGGGCAAGACGTTCCGCGTCTCGCAGAAGGCACGCGGCGTGGAGCTGGAGTACGACACGAAGCTGTTCGACACGGACGGCGGATATGAATCGATATCCATCCATCCCGACGGCAACGTGTCGTGGACGGCGGTCGCGTCTGACGCGACGTGGATCACGATCTTCCAGGGCGATTCGGGGACGGGCGACGGCGAGATCATGTACATCGTCTCGCCCTACAACGGCAACGGCACGGCGCGGACGGGCTGGATCACGGTGGGCGACAAGAAGGTGTACATCTCCCAGCGCGCCTACGACTTGAACATCGAGCCGAACGGCACGAACGTGGTGGGGAACGCTGGCGCGGGCGAGTTCGGCGTCGCGGCGGGCAGTGACGACGTGTGGACGGCCATCGTGACGGAGCCGTGGGTCACGCTTGTGAGCGGATACGACGCGGGCACGGGCGACGGCGTGGTACGCTTCCTCTACACGGAGAACGACACGGGCAAGACGCGTACGGGCAAGATCATCGTCGCGGGCGAGGTCTATACGCTGGAGCAACGGGCGCGGACGATGGTCGCAATCACGGCGACGGCTGAGCATGGCGGGCACGTTTCGGGCGGCGGGTCATACGACCTCGGTTCACAGGTGACGCTGGAGGCGGTACCGGACAGCGGGTACAAGTTCTCGTACTGGACGGGTGCTGTCAGCTCGATGCAGAATCCGCTCACGGTGACGGCTGATGTGGCGAAGAGCTACACGGCGGTATTCGAGCCTCTGCCGATTGCATTCACGAGCGTGGTTTCGGACACCAGCGGAGTGGCGCTCGCGTGGAACAACCTGGCATGGGCGGGAACGTACCGCATCTACCGTGGCGTTACGAGTGTGCCCAGCTCGGCGACGGTGTTGGTGGAGCTGCCGAACAGCGGCAACTGCGCGTATCTCGACGATACGGGCGAGGTTGATACGGAATACTGGTACTGGATCGAAGCGGAAGGACCGTCGGACGAGGTGATGTCCGAGCCTATGACGGGCAGGAAGGAGAGACCGATCGTCTTCTCGCCCATTACTTACGAGAACCTGCTCGGGGCGACGAACCCGAATCCGGCGACATACCGCGAAGGGACACTCGTGACGTTTGAGAATCCGGGTACGTTGACCGGCTACACGTTTGCGGGATGGACACCGAGCCAGATCACGGCGGACATGACTGGTGCGCAGATCGTGCGGGCGGCATGGACGGCGAACGGCTACTCCATCGCCTACAATCCGAACGGCGGCAGCGGCACGATGAACGCGACTGCGGCGACCTACGACAGCGTGACGAACTTGGCGGCGAACGGCTTCACATGGACGGGGCATGTGTTCGCGGGTTGGGCGACGAATGCAACGGGCGAGGCTGTCTATGCCGCAGGACAGACCGTCTCAAACCTCACGGCGCAGTCCAGCGGCGTTGTGACGCTGTACGCGGTGTGGGAGCCGCTGGTGGTGGCCGCACCGACGGTGACCCCTGCCGACGGTACGGTGTTCATGGAAGAGTCGTGTGCTGTCACGATCTCCTGCACGACGGATGGCGCCGACATCTACTACAACATCGGTTCTGCGCCGAGGGCTACCGCCAAGTATCTCTACTCCGGTTCGTTCACGATTGCCGAGACTTCGGAAATCTATACGTTCGCCCGGAAAGAGGGGGTCAACAGCGATGTGGCCCGAGTGACGATAACCAAGCGGACTTTGGGTCTCGCCGAGGCGGCGGGGGCGCCGGAACTGACGTTCACGACAGGCGGCGACGCAAACTGGACGCCTGTCGGCGATACGACCTCAGCAAGCGGGCTTTCTGCGCAGAGCGGGACGATCGGGGACGAAAGCGAGACGTGGATGCAGACAACGGTCACAGGCTCGGGAACGTTCTCGTTCAACTGGAAGGTTGACTGCGAGGAGGACTACATCGCGCACGAGGCCGGTTGGGATCATCTTGCTGTGTCTACGAACGGGGCTAACGGGACTTGGGTCGAGGTTGGTCGTATTGATGGTGCTAGCGGATGGTTGTCAAGAACAATCACATTTACGGATGCTGGTACGCACATGATCCGCTGGACATTTGTAAAGGATGCGGACCAGGAAGAGGTTTTCTCCGATCTTGCGTGGGTGAGTGGGGTGATGTGGACATCGAGTGGAACAGTCGCGGATGTCCCCGTGGATGTTGGGGGCGGGAAGACTGTGATCGTATCGGGCACATGGCTTAATACGAAGACCACTCGTGCCGCTACGGAAATAGCGGCGAATGGGCGCAAGGTATGGGAATGCTATGTATTAGGGTTGGATCCGGAGATTTCAACGAGTGATTTTAAAATCACTGCGTTTCCGATGAATACAGATGGTACGCCAGATTTGGCTAATCTAGAATTCGAACCGACACAGGACAAATGGAATGTTCACGGGGCGCAGCCGGTCATCAAAGGAGCAGCGACGCTTGGTGGTGAATGGATTACGGTGACTGATGAAAACAAGGAGTCACTAAGATTCTTCAAGGTTGAGGTGATATTCCCATAAGTGTGCCATCGGTAAAAGCTTGTTACAAGTGGAATAAAAGGGAGAAACTATGAGAGAAGAAGGCAACAAGGAAAAGGGCTGTTCCACAGCCGAATCGGAATGTGCCGTTGTATGGTACAAGGCACTGTTCTCGCGAATTGTCAACAGCGCTGCCGTGCAAGGCGCGAAGGCGAAAGTGCGCGAGGAATGTGGCAACATGCGAATATGGTGCGCCCGCAACTGGGCCAACGGCGGATATGGCAAGTTCCGCGTGGGTGCGGCTGTAGTTCTATGCCTGCTGGCGTTCAAAGGGCTATTCTTCGGATGGGGCAGTTCTTCGAAGATTGTGCAGCAGGACAACGCCCAAAAGGAGCGGGAAGATGCGGCGGCGGCGGCTTTCCTTGGCGCGGTGCTGGGCGGCGGGGGGAGCGAATCTTCAAGTTCAAGCAGCAGAAGCTCCAATCAGCCGCAGATCCACATGTGGACTTGCAAAAAATGCGGGCGGCAAATTCAATCGAGATGGCCGCCAAGTACGCAAATACAATGCAAAGTCTGGTCGGGCAGGAATGACGGCACAAAGAACTGCCAGTTTATACAATCTTACTGAACCGCTGGCCGCGCCGGCTTGAAGGGCCGGCTCTCAGGACGATTGCGGGCTGAGGGCTGAGGATTGGCGCGCGCCGGCCTGAAGGGCCGGCTCTCAGGACGATTGCGTTACAAGGTCAATCTACAGACATCTCAAGCAATCGTCCAGAGAGCCGCCTCTTTAAGGCGGCGGTGCGGCGGTGCGGCGGTGCGGCGGTTATGATATAATATCCACATGCTCGCAACCACGAAGATCATTCGCTTCCGCCGATTCCACGGCTATGACTACAGCCGAGGCGCCGTGATGTTCATCACCTTCGGGATTTCAAGCCGCCGCCATGTGTTTGGCGAAGTCAATGGTGGCAAGGTTGCATACTCGCCTGCAGGCCTCGCCGCGCTCGAGACATTCCAGCTGGAGCGCATGCGCAATCCCGATCTCACCGTGCACTCATTCGTGATCATGCCGGATCATGTGCATCTGCGCATCCATGTCCGCCCCGGCGCCAGCGAGCCGCTTAAGGCCGTGGGGAAGTTCGTGAACAATTTCAAACGATGGACAAAGTGGAAGGCGGCAAAGCTAGGCATAGACATCGATTGGCAGGCCAATTACCATGATCGCCTTTGTCTGAATGCCGAAGTCATCGACTTGGTGGACAAGTACATCGCCAACAATCCGCTCAAATGGAGCCTCATGCATGGCCCCAATCCGCCATTGAGGGTTCATGAGCCGTTTGACTGCCCCTGGCTTCCCGATGGCGAATGGTGGACCGGAGTGGGCAACGTGGATTTGCTGGGAGCAGATGTGAAACTTGCGGCGTTCAGGCTTTCGCGAAGTATCCCGCGCAGTGATTTCGCGCCAGTGGTCACAAGGTGCCTTGCCGCCGTGGAAAAAGGCTATGTGCCGGCCTCCACTTTCATCTCCCCCTGCGAACGCGCATTGAAGGATGCCTTGGCGGCGGCGGGCGCGCCGATGGTGCGCGTGGTGCCTGATCCGCTGGCCACGGTCTATCGCCCGAAGGAGGACGAACCGGGGCTTTTCGCCGCCGGTAGGCTGCTGCTGCTTTCGCGGGTGGCGGCCGCGGGGATGAGCCGATCGGCGGCCTGGCATGAAATCAACGATGTACTGGCTGGCATCGCCTGCAATGGAGGCGGCACGGCGGCTTATGTGCGGGGGCGGGGGGATTGGACCGCCGGCCTGAAGGGCCTGCTCTCAGGACGATTGCGGACTGAGGGCTGAGGATTGGCGCGCGCCGGCCTGAAGGGCGGCTCTCAGGACGATTGCGGGCTGGGGGCTGAGGATCGGCGCGCGCCGGCCTGAAGGGCCGGCTCTCAGGACGATTGCGTTACAAGGTCAATCTACAGACATCTCAAGCAATCGTCCAGAGAGCCGCCTCTTTAAGGCGGCGTGTGTAAGGCGGCGGTGCGCGGTTTTGCCCTTGTGGCATGTGCGGCAACATGCTACAATACCCTGTGACCGCACACACAACAGAGGTCAAAATGAAGAACATAGTGCTCTTAGCATCGACGGTGGCGCTGCTCTGCTGCTCGGCGGCGGATTTCACCGGCGTCTATCCCGAGGACGTCAAGACGATCGGCCTCGTGGCCATCTCCAGCGTGATCCCCCAGAAGAAGCTCGACGAGGGGACGAACCTTTTCGCGAAGGCCGGCTACAAGGTGAAGATGATGCCCAACGTCGCAATGAGGAAGGTGCAGCCGCCTGAGACGCGCGCGCGCCTCTTCGAGCAGGCGTGGATGGACCCCGAGATCGACCTTCTCCTCTTCTCCGTTGGCGGGCAGGGCGCAATCGACGTGGTGGACATCATCGACTGGGAGAAGCTCCGCTCCCGCGACATGCGCGTAATAGGCTTCAGCGACCTGACGCTTCTCGTGAACACCATGCTCGCGAAGAAGGTGGGCCACCCCTACAGCGGTCCGGTGATGACCACTATGCTTTATTCCACGCCGGCCACGCTGAAGCGCATCCATGATGCGCTGGCCGGAACGCCGCCGTCGGCCAAGCTCACTCCCGTCAAGCCCGCCGCCGCCCCCGTGAAGGGCACGGCCATGGGCGGCCTGCTCGACCGCATCCGCCGCATGGCGGAGCGCGGAACGCTGCCGGACACGGCGGGCAAGGTGGTGTTCATCGAATGCACATCGAAGTACAAGGACCGTTCCGAGGAGGTGCTAGGGCAGCTTGTCGAAAAAGGCGTGTTCGCCAAGGCCGCCGGCGTTGTGATCTGCTCCTTCAACGACAGCAACCCGAAGGCAAGGATGCCGAAGAAGGAGGTGGCCGCGCTGCTGGAGCGGTTCGCCGCCAAAGTCCCGTGCCCCGTGTTCAAAGGCTTCCCCTACGGGCATGTGTCGCAGACTTCGCTCATAGACTTCCGCCGAGAGCTGACCATCTCGCCCGACGGGCTTCTCGAATGGAGCCGGGAGGACAAGGGCTGGAAGTGACATGGAAGGGGATTGGAGGGGTGATAGATTCGAATGCGATCAGGCTTGAAGATGCCGCCCATGAACTGATCGACAAGGAATCTTTAGATTGTTTCTCACAGGCAGAGGAAGGGGATTGGGTGGAAATACATCTGGCGAATGTTCAAAATGGTTTTTACTATGGTATTGCGGCAAGCGGAAACGTGGAAGGTCTGTCCGCCGCGTCCAGGGATTTGGAATTCAAAAGAGCGGACGAAACCGGTGTGTCGCTGCGAATTCCGAAGCCAGTAGGTGACAGCGCCTTCTTTAGAGTTTTGGTGAAAGATAAGAACTGACGCCACCGCATTCAATTTCCGCACGATGCGCGCCATATGATTTTGCACTAGGGTGCCTTGTGTGAAGCGCAAGAATATGCTATACTATGAATCATCAAAACGAATCAAATGAATCACGTGGAGGAATTATGACAACTGTCACCATACATGCCGAAGACGCTTTCGCGGCCGCGCTTCGTGCGTATGCAGAGCGTCTAGGCAAGAGCGTCAACCAGGCCGTGAAGGATTTGCTCTCGCCCGTCCTTGGCTTGCACAGCGGCCATGCGCCGAATCGTGTGAACCAGTGGAAGGCGGTTTACGGCTGTATTTCCAAGAAGGAATCCGCCTTCGTTCGCAAGACCATAGCCTCGCAGCATGTCATCGACGAGGAGATGTGGAGATGAAATGCCCGCTGCTGCTGGATGCGAACGCGATAATTTCCCTCTTCGATGGCTCTGATCCCGAACTTGAGCGTGCGCTTTGCGACGCGGAGGAGTTGATAGTGCCGGTGGTTGCGTATGCGGAGGTCGTGGCAGGGGCGGAAACGGACACCAAGCGCGCCCGGCTGACGTTGGACGCTCTCGCGAAGCTCATGTCGACGCCCAACACACGGCTCTTGCCGGTGTCCGAGATGACTGTGAGGTATTACTCGAAGATATTCAATCAGCTGAAGAAGAATGGAACGCCCATTCCAACGAATGACATCTGGATTGCCGCAGCCACGCTTGAAGCGGGCGGTGTCCTGTTTACTCACGACCGGCATTTCCTCAATATCCCGATGTTCGACACGATTGGGCTAGAGGATGCTTCGTCGTAAATGCTTTTGGCTGAATGTGGCACGCGGAAGCGCGGCATGAAATGCGGCTGGGTCACAAAGAAGCTGGACGAGGTGTGCCAAGATTCCATTCGTCGGCTCAAGGACATTGATGATGCAAGATGCTTGTATGTCGACATTTCATCGACTGACCGTGTGACTGCCCACTCTTCGTAACGTAGCGCGCAGAAGTAAACGCACCATTGCGGAAGTGACCGAACCGAATCAGGTGCGTTTACTTCCGCAAACTGCGCACCCACTTTCACTCTTTCGGCGGGCTTGCCTGTGTGTCTGCCGTTTGGTATAATGTCGTCGTTTTGCGGAGATGTTTCCGCAATGTACATAAAGTTTCCTGAAAGGACTCTACAATGAAAAAGATGTTGATGACGGTGTTGTCGTCTGCGGCCATGGTGGCTTCCTTTGCGGGCGAAGTGGTGGTGGAGCAGGGCGGCACCACGCCGCACCAGGCGCTTGCGCAGATACGCGCCGCCAAGGCAGCCGGCGACAAGAGCGCGTGGACCGTGCGCGTCAAGCCCGGCATCTACGTTTTGAAGCAGACGCTGGAATTCACCCCTGCCGACTCGGGAACGCCTCAGGCGCCGGTCGTGTGGATCGGAGAAGGGGAGACGACGGTGTTCGCCGGCGGCGAGCCGCTGAAGGACTGGCGCGACGAGGGCGGCGGAGTGTGGTCCGCCCCCGTTCCCAAGACGCCTTCCGGCGAGCCGGCCTACTTCGAGCAGCTGTGGGTGAACGGCCGCCGCGCGGACCGCGCGCGCATCCCCAACCGCGTTCCGCAGAATCTCACGGAGGAGTATTTCCACGTGGTCAAGCCCACCTGCACCAAGGCCGACGGCGCAGCGCACGCGGTGGAGCTCGTGGCGATCACGAACGCGGGTGCCGAGGCGCTCTGGCAGATTCCGGACGACGAGCTCGCCTCCGCGCAGATGTGCATCGTCCACAAGTGGAGCTTCGCGCGCCGCGTCCTCAAGAAGCTGGACCGCACGGCCCGCACGGTGGAGACTCACAGCAAGGAGTTGTGGCGCACCGGCAAGAAGCACAGCTGGAAGGAGTGGAATCCGCGCGAGACGCTCGTCTGGTTCGAGAACGTGCGCAGCGGCTTCGACGCGCCCGGCGAGTGGTTCTACGACAAGAAGGCGGGTCGCGTCCTCTACCGTCCGCTCCCAGGCGAGAAGATCGAGTCCGTGCAGGCCCTCGCGCCCAGCTCGAAGCTTAGCCGCCTCGTGGAGTTCAAGGGTAATCCGGACAAGGGCGCCTACGTGCACGACATCTCCTTCAGGCGCCTAACGTTCGCGGTGACCGACGGCGCGGGCGAGGACGGCCCCGTAAACGGCCCCACGCAGGCCTATCAGCATCAGGCCGCCGTCGGCTACGACGGCGCCGTCACGGCCTTCGGCGCGCAGCGCCTCGCCTTCGACGGCTGCGCGTTCCGCCATACTGGCAACTACGCGATGCGCTTCAACGACGGATGCACGTCCAACACCGTGGTCCGCTGCCTCTTGGAGGACCTCGGCTGCGGCGGCGTCTGGATGGGCTCGGGCGTCGGCTACGTCGCCAAGGGCGAGACGCTCATGCGCCGCGTCATCAAGACACCCGCCCCCCGCACAACCGCCTTCAACCGCATCGAGAACTGCGTGATCCGCAACGGCGGCCTCTTCAACCCTGAGGGCACGGGCGTGGCGTACACCCACGTCGCCGACTCCAAGGTGCTCCACTGCGAGATCTACGACTTCTTCTACACCGGCGTGTCCGTGGGTTGGACGTGGGGCTTTCGCGGCTCCACCGCGCAGCGCAACGAGATCGCCTTCAACAAGATATACGACCTCGGCAAGGGCATAATGAGCGACATGGGCGGCGTCTACACGCTCGGCACCAGCTACGGCACCACCGTCCACGACAACGTGATCCACGACGTGTGGGCCTACTCCTACGGCGGCTGGGCGCTCTACACGGACGAGGGCTCCGAGGGCATCGTCATGGAGCGCAACCTCTGCTGGAACACCACGGACGGCGGCTTCCACCAGCACTACGGCGCCGGATGCGTCATCCGCAACAACATCTTCGCATGGAACAGAAAGCTCGGCGCCGTGCGCATGGCACGCCAGGTGGTGCAGGACATCCCCTGCACGCTCAACTTCGTGAACAACATCGTGGTCGTCAAGGAGGGTCCGCTCGTCGGCCGCGGCCCGCGCGGCGTGGGCGGCATCTGGGCCGGAAACCTCTGGTACGACTACTCCGGCAAGCCGGAGCTCGACGGTCTCGACTGGGACGCCTGGAAGGACTGCGGCAAGGAGGTGCTCGGCAGATACGCCGACCCGCTCTTCGAGAACGCCGAGGCAAACGACTTCCGCCTCAAGCCCGGTTCCCCGGCCTTCGCGCAGGGCTTCAAGGCCTGGGACTATTCCACCGCAGGTCTTCAGCGCTGAGAGGCGGAATTGCGCTTCGCCCTCTCAACCAACTGGAACAACTCCGGGCGCACCGACGGAGAGGCCATCGCCGACGAGGCCGCAGCCATCGGCTTTGACGCGCTCGAGCTCGGGTTTCGGACTCTCCCAGAGCAGCTCCCCGGCATAAAGAGCCGCCTGGACGTCATAGGCGTCGATTCCATCCATGCCTACTGCCCCGTCCCCCCGGGCGCGCCCAGCGGGCACCCGGAGCTGCACCAGCTCCTGGCGCGCGACGAGGACGAGCGCGCCATCGCCCGTCTGCTTCTTCGCAAGACGTTCGAGTGCGCCGAGGACCTCGGCGCCAAGGTGGTGGTGTTCCACGCCGGATACGTCGACCTGGTAACGTTCTTCACAAGCTACGGCGCGCACGCGCTCAAGGCCGCCTTGGCGAAGGCGGGCGGCAAGACAGAAGATCCGCGCTACGCCAAGGTCCTCGCACGCGCGAAGCGTCTGCGCGCCAAGCGTGGAGCGAAGCTCGTCGAGGTGTTCAAGCGCGAGTTCGCGGCTGTCGCCCCGGATCTCGAGAAGCGGCACCTGGTTCTGGCGCTCGAGAATCTCCCCCGCATCGAGGGCTTCCCGGACGCCGACGAGGCCGAGACTTTGATGGCTGAGTTCAAGGGCGGACCTCTCAGGCTTTGGTTCGACACGGGCCACGCGCGCGTGCGCGCCTGCCATGCATGGTCCGTCCCCGAGGCCGAGATCGCCGCGCGCGTGGCGCCGCACGTGGCCGGGCTGCACCTCAACGACGTCAAGGACTTCGACGACGACCACCGCCAGCCCGGCTGGGGGAAGGTGGACTTCGCCGCCTTCAAACCGCTCGCCCAGGGCGACGTACTGCGCGTCTTCGAGCCCCACAAGCCCGTCACAGCCGACGAGCTGAGAACCTCGCTCGCCATGATCCGCTCGCTCTGGGAGGCAGACGGCGGGTCCGCCGCCTCGGCACTCCCCGAGTCGGCGAAAATATGATATAATTCCTCCCATGAAAAACGCAATACTCTTCGTATGCGTCGCCGTTGCATGCGGCGCGCTCTTCGCCGGCTCTGAAGCTCCGGTGAAACTCTGGCCCGAAGGCAAGATGCCTTCGCCGCAGCAAAACCAGAAGACCGAGCCCTACCTCGTGTGGCACAACCCCGAGAAGCGCACGTCCACGGCCATTCTGATCTCCGTCTCCGGCGGCGGATACATGGGCAATGGCATCACCGGCTTCGAGGTGGCGCCCATCCGCGACTACTTCCTGTCGAAGGGCGTGACGGTCGTGACGATGCTCTACCGCACGCCGCGTCCGCAGGGTCTGCCCAAGCACCTCACCGCGTGGCAGGACGCGCAGCGCACTGTGCGCCTCGTGCGCGCCGAGGCCGTCAAGCGCGGTCTCGACCCGGAGAACATCGGCTTCACCGGCTGCAGCGCCGGCGGCCACCTGACTCTCATGGTGGCCACATCCTCGCAGACGCCCGCCTACGAGCCCGTTGACGAGATCGACAAGCTCCCTTGCCACGTCAACTGGGCCGTGCCGGTCTATCCGGCCTACGGACTCGTCCCCAACTCCAACCACGCCGAGGTGAAGGCCTGCAACGATCTCTCCGCGCCGCTCGTGCCCGAGTTCGCCTTCGACGCCGGAACGCCGCCCATGTGCCTCGTCCACGGCGACGCCGACAGCTGGTCGCCGATGGTCTCCGTGCGCGTGTACCACAAGCTCCGCACGATGGGCATCCCCGCCGAGATGCACGTCATGGCCCTCGAGCCGCACTGCTTCATGGACGACCCCGTGGACGGCACGCCGGCGGCCACCTGGAAGGACCGCGTGTGGGAGTGGGCGTCAAAGCTCCACATCGTAGGCGGCCATCCGCGCAGCTACTCCTGGCGCGATCCGCTGGCTGGGAAGCTTGAGGACGTCGCCGACTTCGAGCAGGGTGTCTGGCACCGCACTTGGCGCGGCATCCTCACCGCCGAGAAGGACTCCGCGCTTTGGCTCAAGGGCGACTACTCGAACTTCGTCCTCGACCTCGAGTACAAGCTCGACCCCGGCGCCAACTCCGGCGTGATCATCTACGCGAGCGACGTCAAGAACTGGATCCCCAACTCCGTTGAGGTGCAGCTCCTCGACGATCTCTCCGACAAGTGGAAGAAAGATCCTCCACGCCTCAAGAACGGCGGCCTCTACGGGCATGTCGGCCCGGAGAAGACGAGCTCCAAGCCCGCCGGAATGTGGAACCGCATGACGATCTGGGCCAAGGGCGACCGCGTGAAGGTGATGGTGAACGGACAGGTGACGGTTGACGACGACCTCTCCCGCTACACGAGCGCCAAGACGAACCCCGACGGCACGCCGATCCAGCCTTGGCTCTCCAAGCCCCTCGCCGGGCTTCCCAAGCGCGGCGCCATCGGCTTCCAGGGCCGCCACGGCGGCGCCAGGCCGTATTTCCGCAACCTGCGCCTACGTGCGCTGGGCGCGGACGAGACGTTCTGATTCCCCCGCCATCCCGGAGCCGAGATGATCAGCCAGTTCTTCATCGACCGCCCGCGCTTTGCGTTCGTCCTCGCCATCATAATGAGCCTGTGCGGCGCGATCGCGGTGTTCCGCCTCCCCGTTGAGGAGTACCCCGAGATCGCCCCGACCACGGTGCGCGTGTCCGCCAGCTATCCCGGCGCGAGCGCGCAGGTGGTGGCGGACGCCGTGGCCACCCCCGTCGAGGACCAGATCAACGGCGTCGAGAACATGGCGTACTACTCGTCTACGTGCGACAACTCCGGCTCCTACTCCTGCTCGGTGGCTTTCGTCTCCGGCGCCGACTCCGACATGGCGCTCGTCAATCTCCAGAACGCCGTCAGGCGCGCCGAGGCCAAGCTCCCCTCGACGGTCAAGCAGCGCGGCGTCTCTGTGCAGAAGCGCAATCCGGACATGCTCGCCATGTACGCCTTCACCACCGACGGCAGCCGCTTCACGCTCGAGCAGCTGGGCGACTACGTGGAGAAGAACGTGAAGGAGGCCGTGATGCGCCTGGAGGGCGTGTCCGTGGCGGAGGTGATGGCCGCGCGCGAGTACGCGATGCGCGTGTGGCTGGACCCTATCCGCATGGGGGGGCTGGGGATAACGGCGGCCGACGTGTCGTCCGCCATCGAGCGTCAGAACGTGCAGGCCGCCGCCGGTTCGGTCGGCGGTGAATACGCCAGCCCATACCTGTCGTTCAAGCTGAACGTCGAAGGCCGCCTGGCCACGCCCGAGGAGTTCGCCGCGATCGTCGTCCGCAACGACGCGTCCACCGGCGCGCAGGTGCTGCTGGGAGACGTCGCGCGCGTGGAGCTCGGCTCGCAGAGCTATTCCGGGCGCTCCACCTTCAACGGTCGTGAGGCAATCGCCATGGCGGTATACAAGACGCCCGGCGCCAACGCCCTGGAGGTGGTGCGCCGCGTCAAGGCCGAGCTCGACTCCTGGACCAAGCGCCTTCCGGAGGGCGTCTCGCTCGTGATCGGGCATGACGCCACCGCCTTCACCCTCGTCTTCATGAAGGCCATCGTCTCCACACTCTTCATCGCCCTCGCCCTCGTTGTGCTGATAACATGGCTCTTTCTGCAGGACGCCCGCGCCACGATCGTCCCGGCCGCCGCGATCCCGATCTCGCTCCTCGCCAGCTTCGTCTTCACATGGGCCTTCGGCTACACCGTGAACGTCCTCACCATGTTCGGCCTAATCCTCGTGATAGGCTCGCTCGTGGACGACGCGATAGTGGTGGTGGAGAACACCCAGACAATCATGGCGTCCGGCGGCGTCGACGCCAAGGAGGCCGCCAGGCGCTGCATGCGCCAGATAACCGGCGCCGTCGTGGCCACCACGCTCGTCACGGTCGCCTGCTACGTGCCGCTCATATTCTACGGCGGCATGGTCGGGCGCATGTACGTGCAGTTCGCGTTCACCATGTGCGTGGCGCTTTCGCTCTCCACATGCGTGGCGCTCACGCTCTCCCCGGCGCTGTGCGCTCTTCTCATGCGAGCCCCGGGAAAGCCGTCACGCCTCTTCGCGCCGGTGAACGCCATGATCGACGTCTCACGCCGTCTATACCTCGCCGTGGCCGGCGCGCTGGTGAGGCGGCCTGTTCTCACGGCCGTCATGTTCGCCGCGGTCTGCGTGGCCGCCCTGTGGATGAAGGACCACGTGAAGGAGACGCTTCTGCCGGACGAGGACAAGGGCTCCGTGACCCTCGACGTGGAGCTTCCAAAGGGCGCCGCCCTCACCCGCACGAACAAGGCGCTCGACGACATCTACGAGCGCATCAAGGACATCCCCGGCGTGGCCTCCGTGATGCTCATCTCCGGCTCCGGCCCCATGTCCGGCACAGGCGAGAACTGCGCCCAGGGCCAGGTGAAGCTCGCGCACTGGGACGAGCGCCGCTCGCCCGAGACGCAGCTGCAGTCCGTCATAGCCCAGATAAACCGCCGCGTGGCGGACGTGCACGCCGCCAAGGTCAAGTGCTTCACGTCGCCTCCGATCATGGGCCTGGGCCGCGTAGGCGGCGTGGGCTTCAACCTCTGCTCCGACGCCGGGGCGTCGCCGGTCGAGCTCGCCGCGGCGGCAACAGCGTTCCGCAGGCAGGTCCAGGCGCTGCCTGAAGCCGCGTTCGTGTCGTGCTCCTACAACGCCGACGTCCCGCAGCTCCGCCTCAAGCTCGACCGCCGCAAGGCCCAGGCGCTTGGCGTCGACCCCCATACCATATTCTCAACTCTCCAGAACAAGCTAGCCGGCGTGTATGTTAACGACTTCAACCTCGCCGGCGGCACCTACGAGGTGATCGTGCAGTCCGCGGGCGCCATGCGCGCGAACGCCGAAGAGGTGGCGGACTTCCATGTGCCCGCCGCAGGCGGAGCGCAGGTGCCGCTCTCCGCCGTCGCGGAGATAGTCCGCGAGACGGGTCCCCAGCAGATAACGCGCTTCAACAAGATGCCGTCCGCGTCGCTCAACGCGCAGGCAGCCCCCGGCGTCGAGGGGCTCACGCTCATCCGCGCCATAGAGAAGATCCCCCCGCCGCAGGGCTTCCACATTGAGTGGAGCGAGCTGAGCCGCCAGGAGAAGGAGAACGAGGGTCGCCTGGGCATGCTCATGGCGCTCGCCGCGCTCTTCGCGTATCTATTCCTCGTGGCGCAGTACGAGTCCTGGACCGTTCCGCTGCCGGTGATGTGCTCCGTGGTGTTCGCGCTCGCCGGCGCCTGCGCCGGACTCTGGATCACGGGCGTCCCGATGAGCATCTACGCTCAGCTCGGCATGGTGATGCTCATAGGCCTCGCCGCGAAGAACGCGATCTTGATGGTGGAGTTCTCGAAGGACGCGCGCGAGCGCGAGGGCCGCGGCGTGGAGGAGGCGGCGCTCCTCGGCGCGGACCGGCGTTTCCGCGCGGTGATGATGACGGCGTGGAGCTTCCTCTTCGGCGTCACTCCGCTCGTCTTCGCGAGCGGCGCCGGCGCCGGCTCCCAGCGCGCCATCGGCGTGACCACGTTCTCCGGAATGCTTGCCGCTACGTTCGTGGGCGTGTGCTTCACGCCGGCCCTCTACGCTCTCTTCCAGCGCCTCCGCGAATGGTTGAAGTCGCTTGTCGCACGCAAGAACTGACGCCCTGCGCCGCAAATCAGCCGCTGTTTTGCAAGCTCCTGGATTCCACCAGCTCAAACTGCGCCTTGCGCGCAGGAGTGGAATGTGGTAGAATTAGGCCATGGAGAAATATCTGATGATCGGCGTCGCGGCTGCGGCCGCGGCGATTTCGGCAACGGCTGGCACGGTGCGCGTCGCGCCCGGCGCCGCTGCGGACGGCGTTTATGCGTCCCTGGACGCGGCGCTCGCGGGCGTGCGCGCCGCGCGCGCGGCGAATCCGAAGTTCGGGCAATGGACGGTGGAACTCGCAGAAGGCGACTACTTCATAGAAAAACCAGTGGTCCTCGTCCCTGAAGACTCGGGCGCGAAGGGCGCTCCGCTCAGGATCACAGGCGCCGGCATGGGCCGGACGCGCATTCTAGGCGCCAGACGCATCGAAGGCGTCAAGGCCGGGACGGACGGGCTGTGGACAGCGCCGATCCCGAAGGGAGCAGACGGCGAGCCGCTATGGTTCGAGTCTCTCTTCGTGAACGGCCGCCGCGCCGTGAGAGCCCGCCACCCCAACATCGGATTCTTCAATCCGGCAGGCGTGGCCCAGACGATCGTGACAAACGCCGCGCGGCGAGTCTATGCCGAGGCGGAGCTTCTTGCGTATCCCGAGGACTCAGATCCAATCGCAGCCACGCCGGACTGGTGCTGGAAATACGCCCAGCTTGTGGTGCACCACAACTGGGACACCACGCGCCGGATCATACTCGGCTTCGATCCCGTCCGCCGCGCCTTTCACACGCAGGGAGAGCGCTGGAAGCACTGGAATCCGTGGCGCAAAAATTCGCTCTACTACGTTGAGAACGTCCCCGCCGCGCTCGATGCGCCGGGTGAATGGCTCTACGACGCGCCCAACGGGCGGATCGTGTACATCCCCCGCGCGGGGGAGGCTGTGGAGACGGCGGAGATCATGTTCCCGGTGCCGGGGCTTACAAACCTGCTCGTCGTGGCGGGAAGCCCGACCGGCACGAACATGGTACATGACGTCGAGATAGAGGGTGTCTCCTTCCTCTACGGCGATTCGCCGAGAAGGAAGGGTGTCGTGGCGGCGGCGTGCCTGCCGGCGGACGTCGTAGGCGATCTTGGCCGTCCCGGCCCCATGCAGTGCGCGCCTATGCAGGCTGCGGCTTGGACGGAGGCCGCTGTGATGGCAGACGGCGCGGAGCGCGTGGTCATGCGTGGCTGCGAAGTGTCCCACACCGGCGAATACGCCGTGTGGTTCCGCAGCGCATGCTCTGACAACGCGCTTGAAGGGTGTCTGCTCTCCGACCTCGGCGCGGGCGGCGTGAGAATCGGCGGCGGCGCGCGTGGAGGTGCGAAGCAGGGCGAGCGCGTGGAGGCGCTGAAGCCCGGCGAGACCGGGCGCAACAGAATCGACGACTGCATCATCGCGCGAGGCGGACGCCGCCATGCGTCCGGCGTCGGAGTGTGGATCGGCGGCTCGCCGTTCAACTCCGTGACGCACTGCGAGATATCGGACTTCTTCTACACCGGCGTCTCGATCGGATGGACATGGGGCTACGGCGGCAGCCGTGCCCAGCATAACACGCTCGCCTTCTGCCGCATACGAAACATCGGGCAGCGGGCGCTCGGCGACATGGGCGGAGTCTACACTCTCGGCACGAGCTTCGGAACGTGCATCTCCAACAACGTGATAAACAACGTGGACTCCTACACCTACGGTGGATGGGGACTGTACCCCGACGAGGGATCCGAAGGGCTGGTGATGGAGAACAACCTGGTCTACGACACGAAGGACGCCTCCTTCCACCAGCACTACGGACGCGACAACATCCTCCGCAACAACATCCTCGCGTTCAGCCGCGAGGGGCAGGTGGCGGTGACGCGCCCCGAGCAGCACCGCTCAGTGTCCGTAGAGCGAAACATACTCTTCTGGGACAAGGGCAAGACCTTCACCAAGTACCGTGGCACCCTGCAGGAGAAGGCGAAGATCGACTGGATCGGGAACGTGTGGTGGAAGACGGACGAGCCGGTGGAGTTCAACGGCAGGACGTTCGCCGAATGGCAGGCGAAGGGGAACGACAAGGACGGCATGGTGGCCGATCCCATGTTTGAGGACGCGGCTGCGCGTGACTTCCGTCTTAAGCCGGGCTCGCCGGCGCTCAAGGCTGGTTTCAGACCGTTCGACATCTCGTGCGCGGGTGTGCGCGGCTCGCCGGAGTGGAGGGCGCTCGCCGAGCGTATGGGTTCTTTGGAGGATGCAAGATGAATACAACGAGAAGAGCTTTCATCGGCGGCGCCGCGTCGGTTTCCTTTCTGATGGGGGGATGCGGCACGGGTCGCGTCGCGCCCCGTAGGCCGAAGCCCAGCGAGCGCGTGACGGTAGGGATCATCGGATGCGGGACGCAGGCCTACGCCAACGTGCCGATGTTCCTGAACGACGCGCGAGCGCAGGTGACGGTCGTCTGCGATCCGGTGCTGCGCGGCGAGGGATACAGCTACGACGGCAAGCATCCCGGCGGGCGCGCTGTGTTCAAGGAGAAGGTGGACGCCCATTACGGCGACGGCGGATGCCGCATGACGGCAGACTGGCGCGAGGTAGTGGACGATCCGTCCGTCGACGCCGTTGTCGTCATAACACCCGACCACTGGCACGCCCCGATAGCGCTTGCCGCCATGAGGCGCGGCAAGCACGTCTACTGCCAGAAGCCCATGACTCTCGGCATCTCGGAGGGCAAGGCGATGGTGAAGACCGCGCGCGAGACGGGGGTGGTGTTCCAGGTGGGTTCGCAGCATCGCGGCGACAGCTCCTTCCGCGCCGCCGGCGAGATAGTCGCAAACGGCCTTCTCGGCGAGGTGAAGGAGGCGTATGTGGGTCTGCCGGGGGCCAACGGAGGGATGTGGGGCCACGGGCGCGACACGTCGTTCCGTCCGCGTCCGGCGCACTTCACGCGCGAAGGCTGGGACATGTGGCTGGGGCCGTCGCGGCACTGGCCGGGCGACGCCTTCATCGCCGCGGTCCACGAGCCGATGTGCTGGCGCTGGAACTCACGTACCGGCGGCGGAATGATCACCGACTGGGGCGCCCACTGGATCGACATACTCCAGTGGACGATCGGCATGGAGAGGTCCGGCCCCGTCGCCGTGGAGAACATGAAGACCGATCTCAGCGACGATCCGGTGCTGGACTGGGCCGCGCACTATTCCTTCGATCTCGTATACGCCAACGGCTTCCGCGCGCACGTCTCCGACTCTGCGCGATGCGGCATCCTCTGGAAGGGGAAGAAGGGCGACGTGTTCGTAGACTGGGCGAAGCTGGAGCGCCCCGACTTCCTGCGCAAGTGGAGCGAGAAGCGCGATCTCAAGGACGGCGACGTGAAGTTCTACCGCGCCAGGGACGGACACGGACACGAGTCCGACTTCCTTGACGGCATCTACGAGAATCGTCCCATCGCCACCGACTGCGAGATCGGCCATCGCTCCATATCCGCGTGCCACATCGCCAATATCTGCGAACGGCTGCGCCGCGAGTCTCTTTCATGGGACCCCGCCGCAGAGAGGTTCGTCGGCGCCGGGGCGGACGAGGCGAACGCGCTCGTGGAGGTCCCCCACTTCAACGGATGGGGGCTGTGATGCCTGAAGCGCACGTGATGGTCACTCGCCTCGTGCTGGCCGGCGTGCTTGGCGCGCTGATCGGCGCGGAGAGGGAATACCGCGCCAAGGTGGCCGGCACGCGCACGCATCTGCTGGTGGCGGTGGGAGCGGCGCTGATGGTGATAGTCTCGCGCTGGGGCTTCGGCGGCCAGGGCGATCCGGGTCGCGTGGCCGCGCAGATCGTGAGCGGCATCGGCTTCATCGGCGCGGGCGCAATCATGGTGAACAAGCATGCCGTCCATGGACTTACTACGGCGGCGGGCATATGGGTGGCCGCCGGAATAGGCATGGCGGTGGCATGTGGGCTTTACGCGCTCGCGGTGTCGTCGGCGGCGATTTCGCTGATAGGCCTTGAGGTGTTGGGCTGGTTTTTCCGCAACAAGCGCAGACTGCTGGCCGAGTTGGACGGCGAAGAAGGCGACAAGGCGCTTCGACCCGTCTCGACGGAGGTGCTAGTCCCGAACGACAAGCGCAGGCCGGCGTCCGTGCCGGGGGTTTTCAGGATAGTACTCGCCTCCGGCTCGCCGAGGCGTGCGAAGATACTGGAGGCTGCGGGGGTGGATTTCGCGGTGCTCAAGACGGACGCGCAGGAGACGTCCATCCCAGACGACCCGGAGGGGACTGTGAAGGCGAACGCCGTCGCGAAGCTCGAAGCCGCGCGGCGGGAGCTTGCGCAGAATCCGCCCTCGACGCCATGCGGAGGAGTGCTTGCCGCAGACACGATCGTCTGGCTTGATGGGCGCATCTACGGCAAGCCGCGCGATCTCGCCGAGGCGGCGGCGTTTCTCCGCGAGCTTTCCGGGCGTACGCACGCAGTCTTCACATGCGTCGCGTTCGCCGGGGCCGACGGGGCGGTGCGCACGTCGGTCGTCCGCTCGGATGTCACATTCCGCGTTCTCGACGAAGCGGCCATTTCCTCCTATCTCGACAAGGTCAAGCCTCTCGACCGCGCCGGCGCGTACGACATCGACGACTCTGGCGGCGTGCTCGTCGCATCCCACACAGGCTCCTACGAGAACATAATGGGCCTGCCGCTCGAGCCGCTGGCCGAGTTCGGGATAATGTCTTGAACTGCTGGCGGCTTGAACGGCACGAACACTTTGCAGTCGTGCCAGGAATCGAATGTCAGGGGAGAATTGGTGGGCGCTACTGGACTCGGACCAGTGACCCCTACCGTGTGAAGGTAGTGCTCTAACCAACTGAGCTAAGCGCCCGCGCTTGAATGCGCAAAACGGTTGATATTATGCCATAATCCGCGTCGGTTTGCAAGGGCGAAATTATGATATAATATCTGTGCATGAAAACAGTAGCTTTCTACGTGAACGGGAGCAAGCCCGGGGCTGACGCCGTGCGGCGCGAGCTGGAGCGGCACGCGCGGCGCCTGGGTTTTGCCGTTTCCGCCGACCCCCGCGGTGCGGAGGCGGTGGTGGTGCTTGGCGGCGACGGCACGATGCTGAGCGCCGTGCACGCCTGCCCTGGAGTGCCGCTTCTCGGTCTGAACCTGGGCTCCCTGGGATTTCTGGCGGGCGTGGAGGAGCCGGCGTTCAAGGATGCTCTGAAGGCGCTCGCGAAAGGGGAGTATTCGCTCTCCCGCAGGACGATGCTGGAGTGGTCGTCCGCAGGGAAGGGCTCGGGGCGCGCGCTGAACGAGATCGTGGTCTCGCGCGGCGTGAGCGGCCATGCGGCGTCAGTCGATCTCGCCGTGGACGGCAGGCCGGCGACGAGGTTCTCCGCCGACGGGCTCGTGGTGGCCACGCCCACTGGTTCGACGGCGTACTCGCTTGCGGCCGGCGGACCGATACTGATGCCCGACTCTCAGGCGTTCGTGGTGACGCCCATTTGTCCGCATGCGCTCTCGTCGCGTCCCGTTGTGGTGCGCGACTCCTCGCGCTTTTCGCTGACGGCGCACATCCGCGACGGGCGGGAGCTTGCGGTTTTCGCGGACGGGAAGCCCGCGGCTAGCCTCGGTGCGGGCGAGACCATCGAGATCGCGAAATCGAAGCGCCGTGCCACGCTGATCGAGCTCGCGGGCTGTAATCCGTACAAGGTGCTGGCGCGCAAGTTGGGATGGAGCGGCAGCGCCGCCCGCCGCTGAAGGGGATTGCCGGCCATGGATCTCGAGGAGAGGATCGGATACAAGTTCAAAGACGTCGCGCTGCTTGAGCGCGCGCTCACCACGCCGGCGTGCAGGATGGACCATCCGGAAGCGCTCGACAACCAGCGGCTTGAGTTCCTGGGCGACGCCGTGCTGGGGCTGCTCAGCGCCGAGGCGGTATTCAAGGGCCATCCCGACGAGCAGGAGGGCGCGCTCACAGTGCGCCGCACGCACCTCATATCCACGGCGGCGCTCGCGGAGGCGGCGGAGGAGCTGGGACTGCGCGATTTTCTGAGGCGCAACGCGGGCGCGGCCGAGCTGCCGCCGCGCGCGAAGGCGCTCACGGATGCTCTGGAGGCGCTGATGGGCGCCGTGTGGCTGGACGGCGGGCTTGACGCGGCCCGTGTGGTGTTCGGGCGGCTGGACTTGCCGCGCGAGGCGTCCGCGCTTGACGCGTGGGGGACGAACCCCAAGGGATTCCTGCAGGTGAAGGCGCAGGCGATGAAGCCGTCGCGCAAGCCGGTCTACGAGGTGCTGCGCAGCGTGGGCGCGGCGCATGCGCCGGTTGTGACGGTGCGTGTGCATGTGCAGGGGATGGGAGAGGCGGAGGCCACGGCGGTGTCGAAGTCCGCCGCGGAGGTGGCCGCAGCGGAGGCGCTTTTGAGGAAGATCGAAGAAGGAGGCGGAGAATGAAGATAAGGGACATTCTGTCGGAAGGGCGGCCGAGCGTGTCGTTCGAGGTGTTCCCTCCTAAGAAGGACGCGCCGTTCGAGCCCGTGAAGGAGGCTGTGGCGCGGCTTGCGCGGCAGAAGCCGTCGTTCATGTCGGTGACATACGGCGCCTCTGGGAACGCGCAGGCGAACACGGTGGAGGTCGCGAAGTTCGTCCAGGCGTGCGGCGTTCCTGCGCTCGCCCACCTCACGTGCCTCGCCGCCTCCCGCGAGTCCATCGCGGAGGAGGTGAAGGCGCTGCGCGCGGCTGGGATAGAGAATGTGCTGTGCCTGCGCGGCGATCTGCCGAAGGACTCGCCGGAGCCGCCGCCGGGACAGTTCGTCCACGCCGTGGACCTCGTGCGCGCGCTTAGACCATCGCCTCTCTGCCTGGGCGGCGCCTGCTACCCCGAGTGCCATCCCGACTGCGAGCACATGGAGGACGAGATCGGCTGGCTCAAGGAGAAGATCGACGCCGGCCTCGACTTCGTCACCACGCAGATGTTCTTCGACAACAACATCTTCTACCGCTACCTCGCGAAGCTCCGCGGCCGCGGAGTGACGGTGCCGGTCATAGCCGGCATCATGCCCGTGACGAACGGCCGGCAGATAGCGCGCATATGCCGCCTTTCGGGAACGTATCTGCCCAGCAGATTCAAGGCGATCGTGGACCGCTTCGGCGACAATCCGCCGGCGATGCTCGACGCGGGTGTGGCGTACGCCTCCGAGCAGATTGTGGACCTCTTCGCGAACGGCGTCAACGCCGTGCACGTCTACACGATGAACAAGCCGGAGGTCGCCGAGCGGATCATGGCCAATCTCGCAGGGATACTTGGTTAGGTGGTTAGGTGGTTTGGTGGTTAGGTGGTTAGGTGGTTTGGTGGTTGGGTGGTTAGGTGGTTGAGCCATGTAAACGCGGATAGCGTGTTGATTTAAGCAAAACAAAAAGGAGCAATAATGAAAAGAATCATGTTTCTGACGGCGGCGCTTGCAGCCTCCGTCGTCTGGTCCAAGGGGTCGTTCAAGGTGGCGGCCGACCACGCCGACGCAGTGTATTCATGCGGCGAAAATGCGGTGTTCACCGTGACGGCCGTGGACGATGCGGGAGTGCCTCTCACGAACGGCATGGTGTCGGCGTTTCTTGACAACTTCGGATCGCGCGTTCTCCTCGAACGGCGCGTCGATCTTTCGAAGGAGAATCCTTTCAAGCTGGAGGGGACGCTTGCTAAGCCCGGCTTCCTGCGCGCTCGCCTTTCCGGCGGCGGATGCGAGGGGCGTGTGTTCGGCGTGGGCTTCAGCCCCGAGGGAATCCGTCCGGGCGCGCCCGATCCGGCGGACTTCGACGAGTTCTGGGCCAACGCAGTGAAGCGCCTCGACGAGACGGTGCCCGTCGACGCCAGGATGGAGCTTGTGCCTGAGAAGAGCAAGGGAGCGTGCAACTACTATCGCGTGAGCTTCGCGACATACGGCGGGCGCCGAGTCTGGGGCTGGCTTTCCGAGCCCAAGGACCTCTCGCGGAAGTACCCAGTGCGCCTGAGCGTGCCAGGCGCTGGCATCGGCGCAGTTGGCACAGGAAGCGCGCCGGGCGCCATATGCCTCACGATGAACGTCCACTCCTATCAGCAGCCCGAGACGACGCAGGAGGAGCGCAAGGCGCGCTACGACGCGCAGGACGCGCAGTACGCCAAGCCCAATGGCGTGGCGCGCTACTGCCAGGCGGGCATACACAAGTCGCGCGAGGACTACTTCTACTACGCGTCGATCCTTGGCATCAACCGCGCGTTCAACTGGCTCGCGGCCCGTCCTGAGTGCGACCTGACCTCGTTCACCTACTCCGGCACAAGTCAGGGCGGCGGATTCGGCCTCTACCTCTGCGGTCTCAACAAGCACATCACGAAGGGCTGCATCTTCGTGCCGGCGATCACCGATCTTCTCGGCAGCGACGTGGACGGGCGCCAGAGCGGCTGGCCCCGCATAATCGAGGCGCAGAAGGAGGAGAACCGTGCCGCCGCGGCGAAGAACGCGCCGTACTTCGACGCCGCCAACTTCGCGCGCCGCATAAAGATTCCGGTGCGCGTTGTGGTGGGCTTCGCCGACGTCACGTGCGCCCCATGCGCCGTCTACGCCGGATACAACGTGATTCCGTCCGCCGACAAGAAGATCTTCCACGGCATCGGCATGGGCCATGCCGTGGACCGCGAGTTCTACGCCAAGCTCGGCAAATGGCAGAATGAAAAGTGAAAGGGCGGAGATGAAAAGCACACTGTTGTTCGCGGCGCTTTTCGCCGCTTGCGCGACTTTCGCCGCCGACGCCGTGGACGGCGACTGGAACTGGTACGAGAACGAAACGCTCCCCCTCGGCGGCAAGGCGTTCAAGGACACGGCGACGTTCTTCGAGCGTTGGCCGGCTTCCGCCAAGGGTAAGATCCCCGACCCGCTCGTGTGGATGGGCCGCCAGACCACCGGGATGTATGTGCGCTTCGTCACCGACGCCGACAAGATACGCGTCGAGTGGAAGGTGACGAACGAACGCGCGCAGGATCCGCTGATTCCGCAGGCCGGCCTCATCGGGATTGACGTGTACGGCTGGGACAAGTCCGCCGAGGGCGGCAAGGGTGCGTGGCGCTTCCGGGGGAACAAGCGGTACTGGGGGCGCGACAAGGACAATCCCGGCGTCGCGCAGTTCGGATGGAGGCCGGGCGAGCCGTGCATCGTGTTCCTTCCGATCAGGGCTACGATGAAGTCGTTTCGCATAGGCGTTCCGAAGGGGAAGGAGATCAAACCGCATCCGTACCGCGTGCCGGACGCGAAGCCGATCGTCCACTACGGCACGTCGATCGTCCATGGCGGCTGCGCGTCCCGCCCCGGCCTCGCGTTCACGGCGATCGCCGCGCGCGAGCTCGATCTCCCGTACGTCAACCTCGGCTTCTCCGGCGCGGCGAAGATGGAGGCGAGCGTGCCTGAGTTCCTGGCCGCGGCGGACGCCTCGCTGTATGTGATAGATGCGCGCTGGAACATGTCGCCGCAGATGGTGGCGACCAACTGCGTGCCGTTTCTCAGGAAGATGAAAGAGCTGAAGCCCGACGTGCCCATGCTCCTCTGCGAGGGATGCACAGTGAACGACGGCGACCCCTGCAACGCCGCGTTCCGCAAGGCGTACGATTCGCTTAAGTCCGAGGACCCGGTGAAGTGGCGCAACCTCTACTACTTCACGGAGAAGACGATGCTCCCCAAGGACGACAAGGAGGCGACGCACGACTTCTGCCACCCGAACGACTACGGCATGATGCACATGGGCCGCGCCTACGCGCGGCGCATCCGCGACGTGCTCGACGCCGAGGCGCAGGCGAGGACAGACGCGCTCGTCGTCGACTTCGACTCGCCAGTCGGTCCCGTCAAGCCTGTGAACGGCGTCGGACAGCCTCCCACCATCGGCTGGAACGACTTCCATCTCTTCAAGTACCTCAAGGACGCCGGCATCCCGTATTCGCGCCTTCACGATACCGGCGGCGCCTTGGGCAAGAACCTCTACGTCGACATCCCGAATCTCTTCCGCGACTTCGACGCCGACGAGAACGACCCCGCGAGCTACGACTTCACGTTCACGGACGGTCTAATGAAGGCGCTCGTCGCGAACGGCGTGGCGCCGTATTTCCGCCTGGGCATCACGATCGAGAACGCCGTCATGACCAAGCCCTACCGCGTGTTCCCGCCGAAGGACTACGCGAAGTGGGCGCGGATCTGCGAGCATGTGATCCGCCACTACAACGAGGGCTGGGCCAACGGATTCAAGATGAACGTGAAGCGCTGGGAGATCTGGAACGAGCCCGAGAACCACCCCGAGCCCGAGAAGAACCCGATGTGGCGCGGCGACTGGGCGTCCTATGTGGAGCTGTACCGCGTGGCGGCTAGGCACCTCAAGGCGAAGTTCCCGCATCTCGAGATCGGAGGCTACGGCAGCTGCGGGTTCTACGCGGTGGACGGCAGCGGCAAAGTGGTGGACGGCGCGAACGCCAGCCCGCGCACGATGTATTTCGTCGACTGCTTCACCAATTTCATAGACATAGTGAAGCGCGAGAATCTTCCGCTCGACTTCTTCTCCATGCACTCATACGCCCATCCCCGCGCCGCAAAGGTGCAGGTGAAGTGGGCGCGCGCCAGGCTCGACGAGGCCGGCCTCGCGCACGTGCCGATCTCGCTCAACGAATGGCTGCCCGAGCCTCGCATCCAGCGTCTGGGCACTCCGCGCCAGGCGGCTCTCATCGCCGCGCAGCTCGCGAACTTCCAGAATGGTCCGGTGGCCGACGCCGAGATATACGACGCCCGCTGCGGACTGGGGGCCTATTCGCCGCTCTTCGACGGCATCAAGCGCGTACCCTACCGCGCGTACTACGTATATGTGGCCTTCAACGTCCTGCGCAAGCTCGGGACTGCCGTCAAGGCTGAGGGCAGCGCCGACTTCCTCGGCGACCACGACGGCCTCTGGGCGATCGCCGCGACGAACGCCAAGGATTACGGCGCGCTTCTTGTGGCCAATCCGACGGACCGCGCGTTCCGCATCCCGTCCGCGTTCGGCAGGTGGCGCATCGCGCGCCAGCGTGCGATAGACGCTGACCACAACCTCGGCGACCTCGCCCCCGACGGCACGATCGGCCCAGACACGGTGCTCCTCATAGAAGTGTCGGCAAACAAGGACAAGTGACATGAAGACGTTGCTTCTCTGCGCCGCGGCGATGGCGGCGATGTGGGCGTCGGGCGGCGATCCATACGACTACAAGAAAACCGTGCAGAGAAGGATGGCGCCCGCATCCGTCACCACGAACGCCGCCGGGAACGCGCTGGTGGACTTCGGGCGGGAGGCGTTCGGATTCCTGGAGCTGCTGCCCCCGCCGGGCGCGGAGGGGGAATACGAAGTGTGCCTTGGAGAACTGCTGAAGGGTGGTTCTGTGGACATGAAGCCCGGCGCCACCATCCGCGCCGCGCGGGTGAAGGGCAGAATCGCCGCCGGAGGCGGCGTCCACCGCGTGCCGCTCGTCCCCGACCGGCGCAACACCACCGGCGGTGCCGAGGGCGGCGCAATCAAGATCCCGCCCGAGCACGGAGTGATAATGCCGTTCCGCTACGTCGAGTTCGCCGCCGCGCCGTTCGCGGTGACGAAGGACAGTGTGCGCATGGTGGCTGTGAACTATCCAATCGACATGACGGCGTCGTCCTTCGAATGCGACGACCCCAGGCTCGTGAAGGTCTACGACTTCTGCAAGCATTCCATACTCGCCACGTCTTTCGCCGGGCTGTACATTGACGGCGACCGCGAGCGCATCCCCTACGAGATGGACGCCTACCTGAACCAGCTCTGCGAGTATGCCGTGCACGCCGACTACTCCCTCGCCCGTGCCAGCCATGAATATCTCATGGTGCATCCTACTTGGCCGACGGAGTGGAAGCAGTACTCCATACGGATGGCGTGGACGGACTGGATGTGGACAGGCGACACACGCTCCATCGCCAAGTTCTACGATCAGCTCAAGGACGAGAAGCTTCTCGCCTCGTACGCCCGCACCGACGGGCTTCTCGTCACCGGCGGCGAGCGCGCACGGCATTCGCTCACGAATGCATGCGGGCTTGCCGACATAGTCGACTGGCCCGTCTCCGAGCGCGACGGATTCGTGTTCCGCCCCGTGAACGCCGTGGTGAACGCGTTTCACTACCGCAATCTCATGGAGATGGCCGACATCGCGCGCGCCCTTGGGAAGTCCGCCGATTCCGAGCGCTTCTCCGCGCGTGCCCGCGCCTTCCGCGCCGCATACAACAAAGTGTTCTTCGATCCTGCCCGCGGCGTGTACCGCGACGGAGAGGGCACCGACCACGCGGCCCTGCATTCAAGCGCGGCCGCGCTTGCCGTCGGCCTCGTGCCGCCCGAGAGCATGGGAAGGGTGGCGGACAACTGCGTCGCGAGGGGCATGGCGTGCAGCGTGGGATTTGCCCAGCATCTCCTCGAGGGGCTTTTCTTCGCGGGGAGGGACAGGGAGGCCGTAGCGCTCATGGTCTCGTCGGGCGAGCGCAGCTGGCTGGGGATGATGGATTTCGGCGCTACGATCACGATGGAGTCGTGGAGCGTGCGCGTGAAGCCGAACCTCGACTTGAACCATCCGTGGGGCGCGGTGCCGCTTAACATCATTTCTCGCTTCGTGGCGGGGGTGGAGCCGCTGGAGCCGGGGTTCAAGAAGATATCTATCAGGCCGCGGCTTGGGGGGCTTAGATATGTGAAAGCCACAGTGCCTACGGCGGCGGGGCCAGTCCACGTCGAGGTCACTCCGGAACGCCTCGCATTCACCGCCCCTGCGCCGGTGGTGGCGACGTTCGGCGGGCGCACTGCGACGTTCCCGCCCGGCCGGCACGTGATGAACGCGCATTGAAAGTTCCCGCTTCCATGCGCCGGAAATATGGTATAATCATTCCGTCAACCCGAAAGGAGTTCTGAATGAGAATGAAATTTCTAGCGCTCGCCGCGATTGCGGCGGGGATGGTGGCGGCGGATTCGCCGATCAAGGGCCAGATGGGGCAGCCGCTGCTTGTGTGCGGCGCCGGACGCGCCTTTCTGGTGGCGCCGGACGGGCGCGTGGCCTGGAACAAGTCAGGCTGCGGCAACATACACCGCGTGTGGAAGCACGGTGAGCACGTCTACTATTCCAACGGCGATCTACGGCGCATCGACATAGTCTCGGGCAAGGACGAGCTCATATACAAACCCTGCGAGAAGGAGGGCGTGTTCGGCTTCGAGGTGCTGAAGAACGGCAACATCGTGGTCGCCGAGAACGGCACGGACTACATCACCGAGCTGAAGTCCGGCACGTGGGAGCCCGTGGTTAAGTTCAAGGGCGACCCCACCAACGCCGAGGGCAAGATACCCGGCGGCGCGCACCATCACTACCGCATGATCCGCAAGACGGACAAGGGGACCTACCTCGTGTGCTGCTCCACCGCGAACATCGTGCGCGAGTACGACAAGAGCGGCAAGCTCGTGTGGGAGCAGAGCATACCGGCGAAGATCACGTTCGACTGCCTGCGCCGCGCCAACGGCAACACGCTCGTCTCGCACCTCGACGCAGTCACAGAATACACGCCCGACCACCAGGTGGTCTGGCAGTTCAAGTGCGAGGACGCCCCCGAGCTGAAGCTCGCCAATCTCTGCGGAATCTGGGAGCAGAAGAACGGCAACATCGTTGTGGGCACATACGCGAACGGCGTGGAGGACGGCAGCCGCACGACGGCGTTCGAGGTGACGCGCGACAAGCGCATCGTCTGGAGCTACGCCGCGGCCGGCAAGCGCTTCTCGATGATGACGGCGTTTCCCGTGGGCGGGTGGCAGTGGCCCATTCCGTGGGTGGCCGTGACTCCCCAGGACGAGACGAAGATGGAGGACATCGTTGGGACAAGCCTCTCCGCCGCCCCCAAGAAGCCGCGCAGGGTCCTCATGGTAACGCGCGCGTTCGGCTACAGCCACAATGACGCGCTCGCCTACGGCAACCGCGCGTTCGAGATCGCCGCGAAGAAGACGGGAGCGTTCTCGCTGGACCTGACGTCCGACGTGTCCGTCCTCGGCGACGCCGCCAAACTCGCCCAGTACGACGCCGTGGCGATCAACAACAGCACTTTCATCAGCGTGAAGCGCTATCCTTCCATCGAGAAGGCCCTCGTGGAGTACGTGAAGGGCGGCAGGGGACTCTGCCTCATCCACTCCGCCGTGGACTCCTTCTACGACAGCCCCGCGATCGCCGACATGAACGGCGGACTCTTTTGGGGCCACCCCTGGATGGCCGGCGGCAACTGGCTCATGAAGAACGAGGAGCCCAGTCACCTGCTCATGGCGATGTTCAAGGACCTTCCGTCGTCCTTCAAGATCAGCGACGAGATCTACATGCACTCCTCCCCAGCCTATTCGCGCGACAAGGACCGCGTGCTCATCTCGATGGACCTCTCCGACAAGGCCACGAACGACGCCGCCGAGCGCTGGGCCAAGAGCCGCGGCGCTGACAAGCTCCGCGCCGACCGCGACTTCGCCGTCTCCTGGGTGCGCCGCTACGGCGAAGGGCGCGTGTTCTACACCTCCTTCGGGCACGACAAGCGCGCGTTCATCGACAAGCCCCGCCTCCTGCACATGCTAGCGGGCCTGCAGTACTGCATGGGCGACCTCGAATGCCCCGACGCGCCGCGCAAGTGACGGGAATGGAACCATGAAAGTCTCCCGCCGTCTCTTTTTGGGCGACGCCGCCGCCCTCGCAGCGCTTATGGCCGGCGGATGCGCCGCCCCCAACGGCGCCGCCGACGCGGCGCACGGCAAGGCCGGACCGCTGGAGGACGCCGACGGCATGGCCACTGACGCCGTGATGGCCCGTCGCATGTACCTCGACATCTGCGGACGGATCCCCACGGTCGAAGAGTCGATCCGCTACGAGCAGTCCAAGGACCCGGCAAAGCGGGAGCATCTCATTGATGCGCTCCTCGCATCGCGCGGCTTCGCCGACTACTGGAGCATGCGCTACTGCGACATCCTCCGCGTCAAGAGCGAATTCCCCATCAACCTCTGGCCGAACGCCGTGTACGTCTACCACCGCCGCATACGCGACTTCGTGAAGACGGACGAGCCGTGGAGCCATTTCGCGACGGCGCTCCTGTGCACCGAGGGGTCCAACTTCCGCGTGCCCGAGGCGAACTTCCTGAGGGCCAGCGCGAAGCGCACGCCCGAGGGGCTTTCGGAAGTGGCGTCGCTCACTTTTCTGGGCCGCGCCACTGACGAGTACGCGGACTACTTCAGGCGCGTCTCGTACAAGGGCACGCGCGAGTGGAAGGAGGAGATCGTGTGGGTCGAGCCTGGCGAAGGCCCGTCTCCGGCGGACTTCGCGGCTTTGCTCGGCGGAAGGCTGGAGGACGACTTCGCCGCCACTCCCGTCAGGCGCGTCCTGCACTGGATATTCGGCGAGCCCAAAGAGGGATTCGTTCGCCCGGACGAGAAGGCGCTTGTGAAGACCTTCCGCGACGGCGGCTACCGCCTGAAGCCGCTTCTGCGCGCAGTTCTCCTTTCCGACGCCTATGCGCGCGGCAGCGTCACAGGCGGCTTCCCGCGCCGCAGACTCGACGCGGAGGTGCTCGACGACGCGCTCTACGACATCGCAGGCGGTCTGCGCGACTACCAGTCGATCGCCCCTGAGCCGTTCACCTTCCTGCCGCCGGAGCGGCGCTCGATTCTCATAGAGGACGGTTCCATCGCAAACGCGTTCCTGCTGCTCTTCGGGCGGCCTGCGCGCGACAGCGGGGAGATGTCGGAGCGCGACAACGCCGTCACCGCCAAGCAGCGCCTCTATCTCTTCAACTCCGGAAAGCTCTACGAGCGCCTTGCGAGGATGACGCAGCGTCCGGAGGTGCAGCGGAAGAAGCCTGCCGAGCGTGTGAACTACCTCTACAGGCGCTTCCTCTCCCGCGGTCCGTCCGCCGACGAGCGCAAGACGGCGCTCTCCGCGAACCTCGCCCCGAAAGACCTTGCGTGGTGCCTTCTGAACACGCGCGAATTCCTCTACAGGTGCTGACATGAAACCGGCGAAAAGCGTAATAGAGATATGGCTCTGGGGCGGCCCCTGCCAGCTTGAGACTTTCGACCCCAAGCCGGATGCCGGAGTCGACTACAACAACGGCCTCGGCGCCATCCCCACGGCGTCCAAGGACATGGAGATTCACGAATGGCTGCCGAAGCTCGCAGCCTGCGCCGACCTCTTCAGCGTGGTGCGCTCCATGACGCATCCGCACTTCGGCCACGAGACTGCGACCTACCTCATGCAGACCGGGCGCAACCCGGGCGGTGGCGAGACGTATCCCGCCATCGGCGCGATGCTTTCGATGATGAAGGCGGACCAGTACCACGGCGACCTGCCTCCGTTCGTGATCCTCACCCAGGCGAAGGGGCGCTTCTCCGAGGTCGGGTTCCTCGGCGAGAAGTGGGCGCCGCTCGTGACGGGTGGCAACCCGCTTGCGCCGCGGTTCATCGTGGACGGCATAGTGCCGCCCGGCGGCCTCACGCACGAGCAGGTCGACGCCCGCTTCGCCGCGCTCGCGCGCATCGACGGCTCGGCCGCGCACGACGAGTTCGACGAGGCCGGCGAGGCCGCGCGCAAGGTGATCTCCGGATCCGCCGCCAAGACCTTCGATCTTACGCTCGAGCCGGCCAAGGTGCGCGACCGCTACGGCCGCACGCTCATCGGCCAGTCATGCCTCGCGGCGCGCCGTCTCGTTGAATACGGCGTGCCGTACATCACCATCAACGTGCCGGGCTGGGACTCCCACAAACGCCACTTCGAGACGATGAAGCGCAAGACAGCCGACATGGACCAGGCCGTCTCGGCGCTTCTCGAGGACCTGAAGGAGAAGAAGTTGCTGGACACCACCGTGGTCTGGATGAGCGGCGAGTTCGGCCGCAAGCCGAAGATCGACCGCGAAGCCCCCTGGAACGGAGGGCGCAACCATTGGTGCAGGTGCTTCTCGGCTCTTCTGGCGGGAGGCGGATTCCGCGGCGGCTGCGTGGTGGGGAAGTCGAACGCGACGACGGACGGCGTCGCGGAGCGTCCGGTCTCCCCGGTGGACTTCCTCGGCTCCATCTGCGAGATGTGCGGCGTCGATCCCGACGGCCCGCTTCCCAATCCGAAGGGGCTCAAGATGAGCGTCCTGCCGAAGGCGTCCGAGGCCGGCCGTCTGCGTGAGATATACGCCTGATTCCAGTCAATGCGCTTGTGGTTTGCAGATCCGAGCACGGGTCTGCGAGGAGAATCGTCGTCCATTGACCTGATGGGCGGGCGGACGGGGTGAAAATATGGTATAATCATCCCATGCAAGCAAAGCACCTTTTTGTCTTCGTCCAGTTCGCCGCGGCGTTCGGGGCGCACGCAGCCGGCATCTACCACGACGGCTGGATCGACTTCAACAAGAACGGCGTCAAGGACGTCTACGAGGATCCCTCGCAGAGCGTCGAGCGCCGCGTGGCGGATCTTCTCTCGAAGATGACACTCGAGGAGAAGACGTGCCAGACCGCGACGCTGTACGGCTACGGACGCGTCCTCAAGGACCCTCTTCCCACCGAGCGCTGGAAGAGCGAAGTCTGGAAGGACGGAATCGCGAACATCGACGAGCAGCTTAACGGAGTCGGGAAGGGGTACAAGACCGCCTTCGACCTGATCTATCCGTTCTCTAAGCACGTGGAGGCGATCAACAAGATACAGCGTTGGTTCGTGGAGGAGACGCGTCTTGGCATCCCAGTGGACTTCAGCAACGAGGGCATCCACGGCCTGAACCACACGCGCGCCACGCCGCTGCCGGCGCCGATCGCGACGGGCAGCACGTGGAACAAGGAGCTTGTGCGCCGCGCCGGCGAGATAGTGGGACGCGAGGCGAAGCTGCTCGGCTACTCGAACGTCTACGCGCCTATCCTCGACGTCGTGCGCGATCCGCGCTGGGGGCGCACTCTGGAGTGCTACGGCGAGTCTCCGTTCCTCATCGCCGAGCTGGGCAAGCGGATGGCGTCCGGAATACAGTCGCAGGGCGTCGGCGCGACGCTCAAGCACTTCGCGGCGTATAGCGTGCCCAAGGGCGGACGCGACGGAAACTGCCGCACAGACCCGCACATCTCTCCGCGCGAGCTCCACGAGATGTTTCTCTATCCGTTCAGGCGCGTGGTCGAGGAGGCCCGCCCAATGGGGGTGATGTGCAGCTACAACGACTGGAACGGCGTGCCTGTGGCCGCCAGCCGCCGATTCCTCACTGAGCTGCTGCGTGGAGAGTACGGATTCGACGGATACGTGGTGAGCGACAGCGAGGCCGTCGAATTCGTCCATACGAAGCACGCCGTCGCCGAGACATACGACGACGCCGTGAGACAGGTGCTCGAGGCGGGTTTGAACGTGCGCACGCACTTCACCAAGCCGAAGGACTTCATCATGCCCGTGCGCCGTCTTGTGAACGAGGGGCGCCTGTCGGAGCGGACGCTCGACAAGCGCGTCGGAGAGGTCCTTTCCGTGAAGTTCCGCCTCGGCCTCTTCGACTCCCCGTACGTGGCCGACCCTGCGGCGGCGGACAGGCTTGCGGGCGCGGACAAGCACATGGACTTCGTCGACGCCGTCCAGGACGAGTCCCTCGTCCTGCTGAAGAACGACGGCGCGCTTCTCCCTCTCGACCCCTCCCGCGTGAAGAAGATCCTGGTGGCAGGTCCGCTCGCCGACGAGACGAACTTCATGACGAGCCGCTACGGCCCCAACGGCCTCGAGTGCGTCAGCATCCTCCGCGGCATAAGGGAACGCCTCGCCGGTCGCGCGGAGGTCGTGTACCGCAAGGGATGCGCCACAGTGGACAAGGCGTGGCCGGACAGCGAGATCGTCCCCGTCCCTCTCTCCAAGGACGAGACTGCCATGATCGAGGATGCCGTTGCCGCGGCGGCGGAGGCGGACATCGTCGTCGCCGTGCTCGGCGAGGACGAGAAGACATGCGGCGAAAGCCGCTCCCGCACTTCGCTTGACCTGCCGGGCCGCCAGCAGCTGCTCCTCGAAAGACTCCACGCCACCGGCAAGCCGGTCGTTCTGGTGCTTGTGAACGGGCAGCCGCTCACGCTGAACTGGGCGGCGCGGAACGTCCCCGCGATGCTCGAGACCTGGTTCCCGGGATGCCGTGGCGGAGTGTCTGTGGCAAAGGCGCTTTTCGGCGACATCAACCCGAGCGGCAGGCTCACGATAACGTTCCCGAAGTCCATCGGGCAGATAGAGCTGAATTTCCCGTTCAAGAAGGGGTCTCACGGAACCCAGCCGGGGTCTGGCCCCAACGGCTCCGGCAAGACGCGCGTGCAGGGCGTGCTATTCCCGTTTGGCCACGGCCTTGGGTACACCACCTTCGCGTACTCCGGACTTGAGGTGGTGCCTGCGGACGGCGGGCCGGACACGCCGCGCAAGGTGTCGTGCACCGTGAAGAACACCGGCTCGCGCGCCGGCGCCGAGGTGGTGCAGCTGTACATCCGCGACGAATACTCGAGCGTCGTGACGTACGACTCCGTTCTGCGCGGATTCGAGAAGGTGCGCCTCGAGCCAGGCGAGGAGCGGCGCGTTACGTTCACCGTCGAGCCCGGGCATCTGAAGATTCTGGACCGCGACATGAAGTGGACCGTGGAGCCTGGTTCGTTCGAGGCGCGCGTTGGCGCGTCCAGTACCGACATCAGGCTGCGCGCGCGCTTCACGGTGACGGACGACGCGGTGCGCAATGTCCGCGACTTCGGCGCGGTGGGCGACGGCGCGGCGGACGACACGGACGCCGTGCAGGCCGCGCTCGACAAAGGCGGCGTCGTCTATCTGCCGCCGGGGATCTATTCGTGCGGCACGCTCCATCTGCGGAGCAACGGCGGTCTGCGCCTCGCGGACGGCGCCACCATCCGCGCGATCCCCGACCCGTCGCGCTACAACCGCCCCGACTTCTGCCCGCAGAACGGCAGCGGCGAGAACAAGCTCGCCGCGCACCTGATCGTGGCCGTGGGCTGCACGAACGTCTTCGTGCGCGGCGGGACGATCGACGGAAACTCCCCGCATTTCCACAAGGGCATGAGGATACACTACCGTTCCATGCGCGGACGCCCCACGAAGACATGGCCCAAGTGGCTGCCGGCCCAGATGATGTTCTTCTGCGAATGCCGCGGCGTGGCGGTGGAGGACTCGCGGCTCGTGAACGCCACGTTCTGGAGCTGCTTCTTCCACGGTTGCGACGGCGTAGTCGCGCGCAGGCTGGACGTGCGAACCGACCCCAAGATCGCCGGAGACGACGGCATCGACGTCGACTCCTGCAGCGACGTGCTGGTGGAGGACTGCACCGTGGACACCGGCGACGACGCCATCGCCATACGCGGTTCGCCGACCCGCCTCACAGACCCCACCAAGCCCTGCGAGCGCGTTGTCGTGCGCAACTGCCGCGTGCGAAGCGAATACGCCAACGGCGTGCGCGTGGGCGTGGGCAGCGGCACGATCCGCGACGTGCTCGTCTCGAACCTCGTGATGGAGAACACGCGCGGCGCCATCCACGTGAATCCGCGCTACTCGGACGCCGGACGCGGCGTGGACATCTCCAACGTCTCGTTCGAGAACATCAGCGCCACATGCGACAACTTCATCTTCCTCACACCGGACTTCTTCTTTGTGAAGACCAACAACTTCGACCGCGCCATCGGTCCGATCCGCTTCACCAACCTCTCCGGCACCTGCCGCCTGCCTCTCGTCCTGATGGGGAACGGAAAGGCGGACGTCCACGACATACTGGTGGAGAAGAGCCGTTTCACGTTCATGCCCGCGCCCGGCATGCCCTCGGGCGACTGGGAGTACTTCCTGCTGCCGGGGCCGGAGGGGACGCTCGTGACGAACAACACGCGCAGCGTGGTCTTCCGCGACGTCGTGTTCGACGACCGGCGCACCGGGCAGAAGACGGAGGTGCGCTGATGAAATGCCCCAGATGCGGCAACGACGACGACAAGGTGCTTGACTCCCGCACCGCCAAGGACGGCGCCGCGATCCGCCGCCGCCGCGAGTGCCTCAAGTGCGGGCACCGGTTCACGACGCACGAGGAGATAGACCGCGACGAGCTCTTCGTGGTCAAGCGCGACGGGCGCCGCGAGGCGTTCAACCGCGACAAGCTGGAGAAGTCGATACGCATCGCCTGCCAGAAGCGTCCGATACCCGAGGCGCGCGTGAGGGAGCTCATAAGCTCGGTCGTGGGATCGCTCGAAGGCGAGGAGGTGGAGACCGAGACGATCGGGCGCCTTGTGATGGAGCGTCTGCACAATCTCGACGAGGTGGCCTACATCCGCTTCGCGTCCGTCTACAGGCGCTTCACCGACGTCAACCAGTTCCTTTCCGCAATAACCGAGATGGTGAAGAAGTGATAGATCTGCACGTGCACAGCACCGCGAGCGACGGCACTTTGACGCCGGAGAAGCTCGCCGCCGCCGGACGCAATTTCACGTTGATGGCGCTCACCGACCACGACAACGTGGACGGCGTGGGGAGCTTCCTCGCGGAATGCGCTCGCATCGGCGTCGCAGGGCGGCGCCTCGCCGGCGTGGAGCTGAGCGTGCAGCCCGGCGAGGGCTACGGACAGTTCCACATGCTCGGGCTTGGATTGGACCATGCGAACGCGCGGCTCGCCGCGTTCCTTGAGCGCATACGCGACGGGCGCGACGAGCGCAACAGGAAGATGTGCGAAAAGCTGGCCGGGCTTGGATGCGCCTTCGACATGTCCGAGCTTGACAAATACGCAAAAGGCGAAGTGGTGGCGCGTCCGCACATCGCGCGCGTGATGATGGATCACGGGTGGGCCAAGTCTGTCGCAGACGCTTTCGAGCGCTATCTCAAGCCGGGCCGTCCTGCCTATGTGGCGCGCTACCGCCCCACGCCCGAAGAGGCGATAGAGGTGATACACGAAGCCGGCGGAGCAGCCGTGATGGCGCATCCGCGCTACTGGACCGACGACTCAGCGAAGCTGCTCTCCGGCCTTGTGCGCCTCAAAGACGCGGGTCTGGACGGCGTGGAGGCCGTCTATCAGGCGAACAAGCGCCATGAGACGGTGGAGCATCTGCGCGTTGCGCGCGAAGTCGGGCTGGCCGTGACGGCCGGAAGCGATTTCCATGGCGCCAACAAGCCCACGATCAAGCTTGGAATGAAGGTGGCGGAAGAATCCGCGTTCATTGCTCCGCTTCTGGAGCTGCTGGAGCGTCGCTCGAAGTAGCGGCGTGCTGTTTCCTCGGCTTGGCCTGACGGAAGGCCAGCGTCTCTCCCGATTTGTCGAGAGTCGCCTTGATGCGCCCCGGGACGAGCTCGTCCTTGAGGAGCATCTCCGCGAGAGGGTCTTCGACGAGCCGCTGGACGGCGCGGCGAAGGGGGCGCGCGCCCATGGCGGCGTCGGTGCCCTTGCCGACGAGAAGATCCACGGCCTTGGCGTCCAGCTCCAGCGTCATGTCCTTGGCGGACAGGCGCGTGCGCAGCTTGGCGAGCTCGAGGTCGAGGATGGTGACAACGTCGGCGCGCTCTAGCTTGCGGAACACCACCGTCTCGTCGAAGCGGTTCAGCAGTTCGGGGCGGAACGTGCGCTTCGCCTCGTCTAGGAGCTTGGCGCGGAGGTTCTCGTAGGAGTCTGCGGCGGTCTCCTGGGAGAAGCCGAACGCCTTGCCTTCCTTGGCGAAGTCGAAGCCGAGGTTGGCTGTGGCGATTACGATCGTGTTGCGGAAGTCGATCTGGCGGCCCTGTCCGTCGGTGAGGCGGCCGTCGTCGAGCAGCTGCAGCATCATGTTCACCACTTCGGAGGAGGCCTTTTCGAACTCGTCGAAGAGGACGACGGAGTAGGGGCGGCGGCGGACACGTTCGGTGAGCTGTCCGCCCTCGTCGTATCCCACGTATCCCGGGGGCGCGCCTGTGAGGCGCGAGGATGTGAAGGAGGAGGAGAACTCCGTCATGTCCAGGGCGATCAGCGCCTTGGGGTCGCCGTAGACCTTCTCTGCGAGCATCTTGGCGAGGAGCGTCTTGCCCACGCCCGTGGGACCGAGAAAGAGGAACGAGCCTATCGGGCGTTTTGGATCGCCGAGGTCGGCGCGCGAGCGGCGGAGCGCGCGGGCGATCGCCTCGATGGCGGCGGACTGCCCCACGACCGCGGTGTTCAGCTCCTTTTCGATGTTGAGCAGCTTGCCGGCGGTGGACTCCGTCATGCGCTCCACCGGCACGCCGCTGATGGAGGCGACTGTCGCGGAGATGTCGTCCGCCGTCACGTCGATCTTCTTCTCCGCGTGCTCCGTGCGCCACGCCTTTATCTTCGCGGCGAGCGCGTCGCGCGCGGCCACCTCCTCGTCGCGGTAGCGCGCGGCGGCGTCGAAGTCCTCCGCCTCGATGGCGGCCTTCTTCTTTTCATGGATGGCGTGTATGGCGTCCTGCTCGGTCTTGAACTCCGGCGGGCGGACCGCGGTCTTCATGCGCACGCGCGCGCCGGTCTCGTCTATCGCGTCGATGGCCTTGTCCGGCAGCAGGCGCGCGGGGAGATAGCGCGCGGTGAGGGTTACGGCGGCGCGCAGCGCCTCCGGGGCGAAAGAGACGTTGTGGTGGGCCTCGTAGCGGGGGGCGATGCCCTTGAGGATCTCAACGGCGTCCTCGATGGACGGCTCATCCACGGTCACCGACTGGAAGCGCCGCTCCAGTGCGGCGTCCTTTTCGATGGACTTGTGGTATTCCTTGAGGGTGGTGGCGCCAACAACCTGCAGTTCGCCGCGCGCGAGGGCGGGCTTGAGGATGTTGGCCGCGTCCATGGTGCCCTCGGCGGAGCCGGCGCCCACGAGAGTGTGTATCTCGTCGAGGAAGAGGATCACGTTCTTCACGCGCTTCGTCTCCTCGATGAGCTGCTTTAGGCGCTCCTCGAACTGTCCGCGGTACTGCGTGCCGGCCACGACCCGCGCCATGTCAAGGGAGACTACGCGGCGGTCGCGCATCCGCTCCGGGACGTCCCCCGCGGCGATGGCCTGTGCGAGGCCCTCCACCACGGCGGTCTTGCCCACGCCGGCCTCGCCGATCAGGACGGCGTTGTTCTTCGTGCGGCGGCAGAGCACCTGCACCACGCGCTCGAGCTCCTTCTTGCGCCCGATCACGGGATCCAGCTCGCCTTTCTTGGCGAGCGCGGTGAGGTCGCGCCCGAAGTGGTTGAGCGCGGGTGTCTTGTCCTTGGGGTTTTTTCGGGACTTGCCTGATTGGCCAAACGGAGTCTGGCCGTCGGAGCTGTCGGACTCTTCTGGCTCTTCGGATTCTTCGGGGGAGTCTGGCTCTTCTGGATCCTCGGGCGGTTCGGGGGCGTCCAGAGAGAAGGGGTCTTCGTCGGCTGGGGGCTGCGGGCGGTTCATCGCGGCGATGAACTTCTCCGCCGTGATGTCATGGCCGAAGAGTATCTGGGCGCCTACTGACTCTCCTTCGCGGAGCATTGCCGTCACCAGGTGGTCGGTGCCAACCGCGCTGGCCTTTGCGTGCTGGGCCTCGATGGCGGCGAGTTCTAGTATCTTGCGCGTGCGCGCGGTCTGGGGGAGCGTGCCCTGCGTCATCACCGGCTCGCCGTGCCCGATCATCTGCTGGAGCTGCATGCGGAGGTCTTCCGGGTCGAGGCCCAGGCGCTCGAAGCGCAGGCAGGCCTCGCAGCGGGGGATGGCGAGGATTGAGAGCAGGATGTGCTCGGTGCCGATGTAGGCGTGGTTGAATTGTCGGGCGGCGGCCTCGGCGCCCTCGAGCGCCTGCGCCGCGTGGCGTGTGTATGGTATGTTCATGTGAGATATTCCTTTGCGCGCCTGTTCCAGCGAACGCGAGCGAAGCGCTTGTTGGCGTCGTCGGCGATGGCGGCGTCGCGCTCGTCGCGCATGCGGTCTCCGTCGGGGCTGTCCGGCAGGTCGTCGCGTGCGTCGAGCTGTCTGCGCAGCATCTGGTCGGCCTCGGTGCGCGTGATTCCGTCCAGGAAGCCCATCACGGCGGCAAGGCGCACGGGCGAGAGGATGTCCAGAAGCTCCCACGGCGAGAGCAGACGGCAGTTCTGGAGTATGGCTAGGGCGCGGGAGACCGAGTCCTCGAACGTACGCGACAGTTCGCGTACAAGGCGCATGCGGGCGTTCAGCTCTTGCTGCACCAGTTCGGCGAAGACGCGTTCCGCGCGTGCTATGAGATCCTCCTCGGAGACGCCGAGCGAGGCGTTGGTGTATACGTCGAAGATGTGGGCGGCGTTCTTCACGCCGTCGAAGCTCACGCCCTGCGCGCCGAAGCGGACTGCCTCCAGCGCGTTCAGAACGGGCGGCAGGTCGCCTATGATGTGCAGACCCTCAAGATGGAGGTCGGCGCGGATGAGAAGGCCCGTGCCGCAGTGTTCGGGGAATGGCGAGAGGTATCCGAACTGCGGGTTCCAGGCGAAGGGCTGCTTGTCCGCAAGCCGGGACTCTTTCTGTGTGAGGCTGGCGTAGGCGGGGCGGATGTCGTCGAGGGAGAACCACTCCTCCGAGAGGCACCAGGCGTCGTTCTCTCCGAAGCGTTCGCCGAGAGGATTTCGGAAGAGAAGCTCCTCGCCGCCGCACAGGACGTCGCGTGCGATGAGATCCGGGAATTCACCCAGGGAGTCGCGCTGGCCGCGTGGCTTCATTTGGAGCCCTCTTGGGAAGTGCCGCGGCTGGGGCGCCCGCCGAGCTCTTCCAGGCGGCGGCGGATCTCGGCGGCCTTTTCGAAGTTCTGCTTCTTCACGGCCGCCTTGAGCTGGCGTTCTAGCTGTGCGCAGAGGTTGACGCGCGGCTGGGCGGCTGGCGTGCTTCCCATGTGCTTCACGCCGTATTGCCTGGGGGCGAGGCGTTCGCGGATGTCGGCGGCGAACGCCTTCCAGCAGTCGGGGCAGCCTAGACGGCCGTCCTCGAGGAATTCGTCGCGCTTCTTGCCGCACGTGGGGCACACGTCCTTGATCTTGCCGCTGGCCTTGTCCTGCGCCTCCGCCATGCCCCTGACGAATCCGATGGTGGCCTTGAGAAGGTCCTCGACGAAGGGCGGCGGCTTGCCGTCGCCGGAGTTGAGCACCATCGTCTCGGGATCGCTCTTCTTGCGCGGCGAACCGGCGCGCGCGGCGTCCGCGCACGCCTTGCACACGTACAGTTCCTTCTCGGTGCCGTCCTTCGCCTTTTTGTGAATGACGGTCTTGGCGTCGGCCTTATGGCATATTTCGCATTTCATCTATCGGCGGCGGATCAGTCGATGTAGAGCGGTTCGATGCGCGGCCCAGTGGACTTGAGGTCTCCGGACTTGGGAAGGGCAGGCCTGTTGCCTTTGCCTTTGGACTGCTGCGTCGCCTTGGGGGCGGCGGGCTTCGCGTCAGACGCGGGTTTCGCGCCTGTCTGCTTGGCTGGCTTCGCGGGGGCCGGCTTCGCGTTCTGCTTCGTCGCGGGCGCTGCGGCTGGTTTTGTCTCTGCGGGCTGCGCGGTTGGCGGAACGGCGGGCGGCAGATCAGGGTTTTCGATTTCGGATGTCGCCTTGTAGAGCGCACGGGCTCCCCATGCCGCCAAGGTTATCAGCAGAATCGCCGCCAGAACTAGCACGGCGATGCGCCAGGTGTTGCGCGGAATCTGGCGCACACGGCCGAGGACGCCGTGCGACACCACGGTCAAGCCCTCGCGGAAACGCTGCGCGGCGTTTCCGCCGGCTGATTCCTCCGGCTCTTCGGTATAGGCCGACACGAACGGCGACTCCCATTCGCCGCTGCGCGGCGGCACTGGCGGCGGTGGAGCGAGCGGACGCGTCTCTGCGGCCTCGGGGTCGAAAAGGTCAAGTCCACGCACCGAAGGCGGAATGTTGTTCGCTGGCGCGGCGGCGGGCGCCGGATCCGCGGCGGCGGGCGTTTCGACGGCGGGAGACGTCGTCGGCGGTTCGACCGTCTTCGGTGCAGGATCCGAGGAGGACTCCGCAGGCGCTTCTGCGAACAGGCTCTGAGCCACTGGCGGCTCGGACACAGGCTGTTCATCGGCCGGCGGAAACGCGTCCGCTGGAGCAGGCTCCTGCACAGCGGCCGGCGGCTCCGCTACTGGCGGCGGTTCTGCGGCAGGCGGAGGCTCCGCGACGGCAGGCGCTGGGGCCGGTTCGGGTGCTGGCTGCGGAGCAGGCGCTGGGGCGGCTGCGGCGGACGATGAAGCCGAGGCTGAGAGCGGCGACTTGCGGCCTTGGTATATTTCCATGAATTCTGCGATGAGCGGGGCCGGATCAAGCCCCATGCGCTCCGCGTAGAGGCGCACGAATCCGCGTCCGTAGATCGGCGCCGGAATGCGATGGAAGTCTTCGCGCTCCATCTCCTCCACGATCTGCACGAGCATATGCGTGTCGTGCGCGACCTGGGATGGGGTCAGACCCTTGGCTTCGCGGGCTTCTCTCAGAATTGTGCCGAATGATTTCATTGGAACTCCTGGGTTTGGAATTGGATGTGGTTGAAAAGGGGATTTTATTCTGACGCAGGGTCGGGGAATTCTTCTTCCTCGTCGTCTGCTGGCGGAGCGTCGGTCGGCGCAGGCGTGGCGCCCGCGTCGGCGTTCTGGGTCTCGCCCTGCATCATCTTCATGATCGCCTCGGGGTCGAGGAGCACCTCGCGAGGGCCTGCGCCGCGTGCGGGGCCGATCACGCCGCGGTCCTCGAGCAGGTCGATGAGGCGTGCGGCGTGGTTGTAGCCGATGCCCATGCGGCGCTGGAGATGGGATGTGGACGCGCGGCCTGTGCGGGCGATCACGTCGAGCGCCGCCATGTAGAGCTGCTCCTCCTTGCTGAGCGTCATCCCCGCCGGCGGCGGCACGCCGTTGCTGGAGGCGGCTCCGACGGCTGGGGCATCCGTATCGCCGGCCTCCCCACCGTCTTTCGCGCCTTCTTCTCCTTCGTCATCCAGCGCCGCCGACGGATCCTCTTCCTTGATCTTGGCGAGGCGTGAGGCGAGCTTGTCGTCGAACTGCACGTTGGAGTGCTCGCCTATGAAGTCGATAACTCGGTTGATCTCCTCGTCGGAGATGTAGGAGCCCTGGGCGCGAAGAAGCAACCCCTCGGACGTCTTGTACAGCATGTCGCCGCGGCCGATGAGGTCTTCCGCGCCGGTGTCGTCAAGAATCGTGCGGGAGTCGATGGAGCTAGATGTCTTGAAGGCGATGCGCCCGGGGATGTTGGACTTGATCACGCCGGTGATGATCTTCGCGTCCGGACGCTGCGTGGCGAGGATAAGGTGTATGCCCGTGGCGCGGGCTAGGGCGGTCAGGCGGGCGATCACCGGCTCCACCTCCTTGCCGGCGGACTGCATGATGTCCGCCACCTCGTCTATCACGATCACGATGTAGGGGATCGCGCGCGGCATGTCGGGGTCGGACACCGCCTCTTCGCCCCCGAAGAAGTCCGGCTGCGACACCGTCGGGCGGTTGTTGAAGTCGACTATGTTGCGGCATCCGGCGCGGGCGAACATCCTCAGGCGCTTCTCCATCTCCACCACGGCCCATCTAAGGCCGAACACGACCTTCTTCGTGTCGTTGATCACCGGCACGAGCAGATGCGGCAGCTTGTTGTACTGCGTGAACTCCACACGCTTCGGGTCCACCATGATGAACTTGAGCTGTTCGGGTGTGCGGCACATGAGAAGTCCGTTGATGATGGAGTTCAGGCACACGGACTTGCCCTGGCCCGTGGCGCCGGCCACCAGCAGGTGCGGGAGCTTGGCGAGGTCTGCGATCAGATCGTTGCCCGCCGCGTCCTTGCCCAGGAGGAGGGGCACCTGGAACTTTCCGGTCATCGCCTTGGTCTGCCACAGCGACGAGTCGAACACCTCGCGGAAGCTCACTGACGCCGGCTTCTGGTTAGGCACTTCGATGCCCACGGCGTTCTTGCCGGGGATGGGCGCCTGGATGCGGAGGGACTTCGCCTCGAGCGCCATCTGGATCGCATTCGAGAGCGAGCTGATACGCTCCGGCTTCACGCCCGGCGCGAGCGTGAGCGCGTACTGCGTCACGACGGGGCCGGTGACGCGGAAGGCGGGCTGCACATCGACGCCGAAGACCTTGAGAGTGTCCACAAGACGGCGCTCCATGGCCTCGACGTCGCCGTGCTCGGCCGTGCTTGCCGGGACGGGGTTCAGCACGTCGCCGGGCGGAGGAAGGAGATACGGACCCTTGTCCTCAACCACCTCGTCCTTCTCCTTGTCGTCCGTCTTCGCCGGCACGCGCGCTGCCTCAACCGGTCTTTCCTGTGCGGTCGGCGCCGGTGCGGCGGGGCGGGGCGCGGGCACCGGCGCAGCAGTCTCCACGTTCATGGCTGCGCGGCGCTCCGCGAGCACAGCCTCGCGCGCTGCGCGCACCGCCTCCCGCTCGGCCTCCTGGCGCAGTCGTTCGCGCTCCTTCTCCTCCTCGCGTTCGCGTATGGCGGCCTCCTTGGCGGCCTGCTTGGCCATGCGCGCCGCTTCGCGCTCTGCGGCGATGCGCTGCTTCTCTATCTCGCGCTCGGCGCGCGCCGCCTCCTTTGCGGCCTGGGCTGCGGCGATTGCAGCCTCGCGCTCGGCGCGCTCCTCCTCGCTCAGCTCGCGCGCGGCGGCCCAGTCGGTTATGAACCCCAGAGCGCGGAGGATGTTCTTGAAGCCGATCGCGAAGAGCAGCGAGGCAAGCATGAGAAGGGCCATCATGACGCCGGCCCCGAACGGCGAGAGGTACTGCGCCAGGAATCGCGTCATCACGATGTAGCCCACTGCGCCGCCCGCGTTGGGTTCGATGTTGAGCGCGTGCAGGATGCGCGTCACGCCGGGCGTGTGGCCCAGAAGCTGCAGGAAGCAGGTCGTGAAGAAGAGGAAGGCGAGAAAGCAGAACGTGCGGCGGCCGGCGTGCAGACGGCGGCCGACGATCAGAAGTATCCCCGCAAACACGCAGAGCAGCGGTATCGCCCACACCGCAAGGCCGATCAGACGGTAGCCGGTGTATGCGAAGTAGTCTCCGGCCATCCCTATCAGGTTCGCGCTGGGCGTCTGCGGCGGCACGGCGAACTGCGGCATGTCGCGCCAGTTGTACGTCACGAGCGCGAAGAACGGGAAAAGGGCGATCGGAAACAGCAGGAGGCCGAATATGCGGCGCTTGAGCTGCGGTTCGCCGCCCGTCTCACTGTTCTGCTGTCTGGTGTCTGTCATTGAAACTGCCTTTCTCGGGGCCGGGGATCATGCTTCCCGTGTTGTGTATGGACATGCGCACCAGGTAGAACACCGCGAGCGCCAGTCCCAGCGCCAGAAGCTTGAGCCGCCAGTTGTGAGTGAAAATGTGGAGGAAGATCATTATGAGTGCTTTCATGCGGACTCCTTTTCCGTCGCGCTCTGCGTCGCCGGTCTGTGCTTCAGCACAGACTCCTTGCGGCGGCGAAGCCATTCGCCGAAGGCCTCGAGCACCGACTTCTTCTGCGGCATCGCCTTGCGCAGCCAGCGCATGATGGCCTCGCGGGCCTCGGGAGTGTTCCCCGGATAGCGCGTGATCCGCCCGTTGTAGGCGGTGGAGACGCTGCCGGTCTCCTCGGAGACCACCACCACCAGCGCATCCGTCTCCTCGCTCAGGCCCACCGCCGCGCGGTGGCGCATTCCGAACGAGGAGAGGTCGCCGCGCGACGACACCGGAAAGAGGCAGTGCGCCGTCGCGAGGCGCCCGCCGCGCACGACCATCCCGCCGTCGTGCAGCGGCATCGGCTCCGTGAAGATCGTCACCATGAGCTCGGGCGACGGGAGCGCCTCGATGGCGACGCCGGACGTCTCGAAGCCCCTTAGCGATATCGCGCGCTCGAACGCGAGCAAGGCGCCGATGCGCGACTCGGCCAAGGTGAAGATGCAGTCCGCGAAGAGCTCCGGCGTGCCGCGCACGTAGTGGCGCCGGCGGTCCTCCGGGAACAGCACCGCGCCGATCGTGGCGAGCGCGCGGCGTATCTCCGGCTGGAAGATGACCACCGACGAGATGGCCAGATAGATCAGCACCCACTTGATGATCTGCGCGAGGACGTCGAAGTGGAAGAGATACGTGAACACCGGCAGCGCCGCCATCAGTATGATCACGCCGACCAGCAGCTGCAGGAAGCGCGAGCCCCTCATCGCCTTCAGTATCCCGTAGAACACGAAGTAGAGGATCGCTATCTGCAGGACGTCGTTGATCTGCGCCCAGGTGATGTCGAATGGTAGATTGCTCATGCCGTCGTCTCCTCCTGCGGAAGTTCCGCCGCCGCGAACGCGCGCGCCACCGCGAGCGCCTGGGATGTCTCCTCCACGTCGTGCACGCGCACCAGCGCCGCGCCGTTCATGGCGCACCACACGGCAGCGCCCACGCTGCCGCCGATGTTCTTCCCGCGGCACTTGCCGCCTGTGATCTTCTTCACGAGCCGTTTGCGGGACACGCCCACGCACACCGGCGCGAGCTCGGCCAGGCGGCGGAGCGCCCCCAGAAGCGCAATGTCCTCCTCGCGCGTGGTGCCGAAGCCTATCTCCGGGTCTATCATCGTGCGCGACAGCACCTCCTCCGCCTCGGCGCCTAGCGCCGCCGCCGCCGAGCGGATCGCCTCCCAGTCGGCTGCGCAGCGGCATGGAAGCACGAGCGCGCAGCCAGTCTCTGCGGAGAGTGCCAGCATCTCCGGAATCGGCTCCGGATAGACGCAGTTCACGATGTGGCAGCCTGCGGCGAGCGCGCGGCGCGCAGTCTCGGGATGGTAGGTGTCCACCGAAACCGGAAGGGGCTTGATCTTCGCCGAGGCCAGAGACTGCGGAAGGCCTGCGAACACCGGCTCCAGGCGCGACCATTCCTCGTCCCACGAAAGCGGCGTCGCGCCGGGGCGGGTGGACTCTCCGCCGAAGTCCAGCACCGCCGCGCCCTCGCGGGCGCAGTTCACCGCCCGTGCGAGCGCCTCCTCCGGACGGTAGTAGCGGCCGCCGTCGGAGAAGGAGTCCGGCGTCACGTTCACTATGGCCATCACGCGGGGACGCGAAAGGTCAAGCGGTAGGCTGCGGCAGTTCAGCGTCATCTCCGGCTTCGTTGCTTATGGTTTCAGTCGTCTCGGTTTCTGCATTCTCGGCTTCCGGCTTCGCGGATTCTTCCTGCGAGGGGCGCTCCAGGCCGAGCAGCTTCGCCACGTCGCGCCCGTCCATTGTCTCCTTCTCGAGGAGCGTCGTCGCGAGCAGCTCGAGCTTGTCGCGGTTCTTGTCGATGAGGTCCTTGGCCCGGGCGTATGCGGCGGCGACCGTCCGCGCCACCTCGGCGTCGATGGCCTCGGCGGTCTTCTGCGATATGCGCGGCGGCTGCTCCTCTACGACGAACGGACTCTGCTCGTAGAAGGACTGGAATCCGAAGTCGGAGGACATCCCGTAGCGGCAGATCATGTCGCGGGCGGCGGACGTGGCCATCGCTATGTCCTGCGCGGCGCCGGTAGATATGTCGCCGGTGTGCAGCTCCTCGGCGATGCGCCCGCCGCAGAGGACTGTGAGCTCGTCGACGAAGTAGGAGCGCGTGCGGTTCAGGACGTCCTGCTCGGGGAGCGTCATCGTCACGCCGAGCGCGCTGCCGCGCGGGATGATGGAGACCTTGTGGAGCGGGTCGGCGTTCTCCACGAGGAGCTGGAGGAGGGCGTGGCCCGCCTCGTGCCAGGCGGTCGTCTCGTAGTCCTTCTTCGAGTATCCGGCGCTTTTGCGCTCGGAGCCCCAGAACACCTTGTCGCGCGCCTCCTCGAGGATCGCGTGGCTGACTGCGGGGAGGTTCTTGCGGGCGGCGAGGAGGGCGGCCTCGTTGATTATGTTCGCGAGATCCGCGCCCGAGTGGCCGGAGGTGCCGCGCGCAAGGCGCGAGAGGTCGGCGTCCGGGGCCAGCTTCACCTTCGCCGCGTGCAGGCGGAGAATCTCCTCGCGCCCTTTCACGGTGGGCAGCTCCACGTGGACGCGGCGGTCGAATCGGCCCGGACGCAGAAGGGCCGGGTCCAGGATGTCGGGGCGGTTTGTAGCGGCGATGATGATGACGCCCTCGTTGGCGTCGAAGCCGTCCATCTCCACGAGCATCGCGTTGAGCGTCTGCTCGTTGGAGTAGCGGCCGGTGGACGAGGCGGCGCTGCTGCGCCGCTGGCCCACGGCGTCGATCTCGTCGATGAAGATTATGCACGGCGCGTTCTTCTTGCCCTGTTCGAACATGTCTCGCACGCGGCTCGCGCCCACGCCTACGAACATCTCCTCGAAGTCCGAGCCGGAGATGGAGAAGAAGGGCACCTTGGCCTCGCCTGCGATGGCCTTCGCGAGGAGCGTCTTGCCGGTTCCGGGCGGGCCCACGAGGAGCACGCCCTTGGGGATGCGTCCGCCCAGCTTAGTGAACTTCGCGGGCTCCTTGAGGAACTCCACGATCTCCTGCACGTCCTCCTTCGCCTCGTCGATGCCCGCCACGTCGGCGAACGTGACGCGCTTCTTGCCCTTTTCCTCGTTCAGAAGGCGCGCCTTCGACTTGCCGAATGCGAGCGGCCCGCCGGCGCCGCCCAGCACCTTGCGGTAGAAGAACACCCAGAGAAGGGCGGCGAACACTCCGAAGATGAGCAGCTGCTGGAGGAACGGCCCTATCATGGGCTCCTCTTCGCGCACGGGGCAGTCCACCTTCTGCTCCGCTAGGTATTCCATCAGCGCCTCGTTCTCGCCGGGCACGAGGTTCACGCGGAACTTTCCGCCGTCGCGCCCCTCGCCCTCGAACCAGGTGCTGCCGCTGTCCATGCGCCTCACGCGCACGATGGACTTGACCTCGTCCGCCGCTATGAGCGCCCTGAGCTGCGTCTGCGAAATCGCCTCGCGCATCTGCTCGCGGCCGCGGTCCATGAACTGCAGGGCCAGGAACACCGCCGCGACTGCCAGAAGCACGATCCATCCGCTGCGTGCGCCGCCGACCGAACCTGCGGGCGGCACAGGCCTCTGCCGCGGTGTGCCCGCGGACTTGTTGTTGTTTTCTACCGATGACATTTGGAGTATTATACCAAAAAATCCGCGCGCACGCGTGCGAGAATCAGGGAAAAACTTTAAAAGGTCGATAAGGGTGAAAAGACGAGTCGTCGTCCCCCCTCGGTTAGTGTTTTCTAGAAGAGGAAGCCGACTGTTGTTACACCCTTATCCCGGATTTTTGCAAGGGGGGATGGAGCGGCCAAGAAAGAGGTCGCACAAAGTGTAGCGTTGGATCTGTCTGTTAGACCGAGAAGCCCGGCAACAACGCCGTCATGTCGGGCGGC
>Ga0265299_10000156_pt1 | contig 90621 bp, 78 predicted proteins | sample AusTroGonzalo_MG_4_FD_193485 | JGI IMG/M metagenome (GOLD analysis project Ga0265299, IMG submission 193485) | Bovine rumen microbial communities from tropical cattle in Woodstock, Queensland, Australia - Gonzalo_02 | ecosystem: Host-associated > Mammals > Digestive system > Stomach > Rumen ... | reverse complement strand
GTAGCTGTGCGGGGCGCGGAAGACGGAGACGAGGACTTCGTCCAGAAGAGATCCCTCGGCTACGCTCGGGATGACAGGAGAAGCTACGCTCGGGATGACAGGGGAAGCTGCGCTCGGGAGGTATACCTTCCCGAAGTGGATGGTGTAGGCGGCGCAAGCAGAAACGGTTCCGTGTGCCAATTTAACTACCGTATCCACCATCCGGAAGCAGTCCGGACCGCTCAGGCGTACAATGGAAATTGCTCCGGTCCCAGGGGTGGTGGCCGGAGCAACTATTGTGTCCTGATAGGAATTAGTCATACCTTCCAAACTTGGACATGTTGTCGATCAGGTCCTTGTTGGTCTTGAATTCATCCATGTGCTGCTGCATCCAGGTCATGGCCTCTACAGGGTTCATGTCCGAAAGGAGTTTGCGCAGGATCCAGATGCGGTTGTTGGTGTAAGGATCGTACAGGAGGTCATCCCTACGGGTAGAGGAAAGCACCAGGTTGACGGCAGGGAAGATACGCTTGTTGGCCAGGTTGCGGTCCAGCTGGAGTTCCATGTTGCCGGTACCCTTGAATTCCTCGAAGATCACATCGTCCATCTTGGAACCGGTTTCCGTGAGGGCCGTAGCCAGGATGGTGAGCGAACCGCCGTTCTCGATGTTACGGGCTGCGCCGAAGAAACGCTTGGGCTTTTGCAGGGCGTTGGCATCGACACCACCGGTAAGCACCTTGCCGGAAGCAGGCTGTACGGTGTTGTAAGCACGGGCCAGGCGGGTGATGGAGTCCAGCAGGATAACTACGTCGTGACCGCATTCCACCAGGCGACGGGCCTTGTCCAGAATCATGTTGGCCACCTTGACGTGGCGCTCTGCCGGTTCATCGAAGGTGGAAGCAACCACCTCTGCCTTTACGGAGCGCTGCATGTCCGTCACTTCTTCCGGACGCTCGTCGATAAGGAGAACAATCTCATAGACCTCCGGGTGATTGTCGGCAATGGCATTGGCAATAGCCTTCAGCAGCATGGTTTTACCCGTTTTGGGCTGTGCCACGATGAGGCCGCGCTGTCCCTTTCCGATGGGCGTGAACATATCCACGATGCGGATGCTCTGGTCTTTCTCGTGCCCATGGCCCAGCAGGTTGAATTTTTCTGTGGGGAACAGGGGAGTGAGGAAGTCGAACGGAACACGGTCCCGGACGAATTCCGGCGTACGGCCGTTGATGAATTTGATTTTTACCAGCGGGAAATATTTATCGCCTTCTCTGGGAGGACGGATTTCACCGGTGACGGTGTCGCCGTTCTTGAGGGCATTCTGTTTGATTTGCTGCTGGGAAACGTAAATATCGTCCGGAGAATTGAGATAATTGTAGTCTGAGCTGCGCAGGAAGCCGTATCCGTCCGGCATGATTTCCAGGACGCCGGTGGCCTCTACAGAGCCTTCGAATTCTATGCGCTGCGGGCGCTGGGCCTGTTGTTGCTGCTGCTGAGCCTGCTGCTGTTGCTGCTGCCCCTTGTTGCGCTGTTTCTCCCGCGGACGTTTTTCTTCCTTGGGAGTTTCCTCCATCTCTTCCTTCTGGGCTTCATCGTCCTTAAGGTCGTCAAAGAGCGAATGCATGAACTGCTTGCCGTCCACCACGGGCTGCTCTTTTTTCTCTTCCGGCTTCTTCTCTTCCGGACCAGCCTCTTCCACCTTCTCTGCTGCAGGCTTTGCCTTGCGGCCGCGTTTTTTGGCTGCCGGCTTGTCCTCTGCGGCAGCGGGTTTTGCCTCTTCCTTGGGTGCTGCAGCCTCCTTCTTGGCGGGCTTTTCCGCTACAGGTTTTTCTTCAGCAGGCTTTTCTGCCGCGGGCTTTTCCGCCTTGCGCGGACGACCGCGTTTTTTCTGCTTGGGTTCCTCCGTAGGATTCTGCGAGGCAAGGGTGGCCTGAGCATCCAGAATGGCGAATCCCAGCGTATGCAGGTCCATTTTCTTGAATCCTTTGATATTGAGAGATTCACCGAGGGCTCTGAGCTGCTCCTCGCTCATCTCATTCAGCTCTTGTAATTTATAGGGCATAAAAATAAGAATATGTTTTCTGTAAAAGAAGGCAATCCGAATGGTTTGCCAGCACAAAGGTAGGCAAATAAATCAAGATTGCAAAAAAATGCTGCGGAATTAACGCAGCAGATTATCCATGTAGCTGTCGCTCTTCTTGAAGCGCAGCAGATCGGCCAGGGCGGCCGCATTGGCGGCAATACGGAAACTGTACGATTTGTACGTTCCCATCGGCACCCAGGATACGGCAATATTGAAGCAGTGAAGGTCGTAGGACGCACTGATTTGCGTAGTGGTGAACTTAAGAGCCATGATATCGAAGCCGGTAGTAGCCTGGATACTCAGGCGCGGCGTAAGCTTCACGTTACCGCTCAAATTGAGCGTCTGCGTGAATTTGTTATTCACAACCAGTTGCTTAGTCGCGCTCTGATACGTGTAACTCTTGGAATAATTGAACGAGTAACTTACATTAATCGACCAAGGCGAGTTGGGATTCATGTAATACACGTAACCGCCCGGAATGTATTCGCCCGTAATGGGGTGATAGTAAATGCGCTGGTAAGAATTGGCGTCGGTTTCCGCGCCGTTGTTCTTGGAACCGTCGTTACCGTTGATGGCACCCTTTCCGTTCAGGGAGAAGGAGGCCGACAGGGAAGCGTTAGTCAGGCGCAGCGGCACACCCGTCGCCACCACATTCAGTTTGTTAATCTTCTTACCTTTCTCGTCGATGGCATACGGGTCGAAATTCAGGTTACCGCTGATATTCACCTTGTTAAAGAGGTTGGTCGATGCCGATATACCCACGTTCTGCAGGCGCAGTGAGTCTGCCAGGAAGTTATAACTGGTGTTGATATTGAGCTGGTCCAGCAACTTGACCTTCTTGGAACCCGTTCCGGTTGTATCGCGCGTATCGCGCACCTTGGCCTCCAGGTTATTGCCGAAACTCAGGGACATGGTTGCGCTCTTCCCGCGTCCGGGAGGGGACACCGAGTTGTGATTACCGGAGATGCTGTAAATGTTGTACTGGCTTTCCGCATGGTAGGTGCCCTTCTTGTCGTAATAGGCTTCCAGCGTACGCCAGCCGTTGAAAGCCGTACCCTTTTCCGGGCTGAAACTCAGGGACATGGAAGGGGTAATCACATGGCGGATGGCCTGGACTTTCCGGTGCTTGCCAAAGTTGAACATACCGTAGATACGGGTACTGGCCGACAAGCTACCGGAATAAGTATGCGTGGCACCGAAGCCGTTGAAAGCCGTTCCCGGATCCGACACCATCTTCTGGGCCATCACCTGGTTGCCCTCCTTGTCCGTAACCAGGATGGGATTACCGTTCTCGTCCAGCTCCGTTTCCAGGTATTGGCGGCCCTTGCTGAACATCCAGTTCATGCCGTAGCTGATGCTGGGCGTAACGTTGATGTACTTGAACAGCGTGAAGTTAGGCAGGCCGATCTGGAAATTGTGCGACATACCGTTGGTCAACTTCTGAAGTGCCTTAACACCTAAGGAATCGCCAAATTCTTTTTCCCTGTACGTCACACCGGCCTTGTTGGTCTTATAGACAAAATCGCCGTCCTGCATCTTGTAGTCCTGCAGGTCGCGCAGTTTGAAGCTGAGGCGGTTTTGCAGGGAAGTGGAATAGCCGAAGGAGATTTTTTCGTAAATCCTTTCCTTGCCCACGCGGTTCTTCCGTTTGAACGGGTAAAAACGCGTCACGTTGAAGGTGACGTTGGGGAGGGTGAACGAATAGCTGGAGTCCCGCGAGTTCTGGTTGTGCATGGCGTTGACGCTCAGGCTGAACTTGCCGTTCCAGTTATGGGAATAGGAGATGGACGATCCCACCTGGTTTTGCTGGGCATCCGTCACCGAACGGGCATTGTAGCGGTTGTTGGAAGGAGAGGTGAAGTTAACGGACGCGCTGAACGAGGTTCCAGGATGGGACTTGGAGTCCTGCGAGTGCGACCAGCGGAAGCCGAAGTTCTGCGACTGCACGAAGTCCGTGCTGCCCCGTTCACCGGTCTGGTCGTTGGAGAAGTTGACGGCCAGCGTACCGTTAAACTTGTAATTCACTTTGTATCGGGAGTTTAACTCTGCCGACCAGGAACCCAGCGTATAGTAGCTGCCCGTAAGGGAAATGTCAAAATAATCGCCGATGACAAAGTAGATACCCATGTCGCGGGCAAAGAAACCACGGGCCTGTTCCTCACCAAAGGTGGGCATGAGCAGACCTGTAGCGCGCGTGGGCTTCTTGGGAACGAAACCGAAAGGAAGGCCGATAGGAATGGGAACCCCGGCCACCACAGGCCAGGCCGGGCCGAACACCGTCTTCTGCGAAGGCTTGGTAATTACCTTGGCCAGGCTCAGTTTCAGGTAATAGTGAGGTTCCTCCAGGTCGCACACGGTGTAAATGCCGTCGCGCATGTTGATGGACTTGTCCGGCTCCATCTTGATCTTCTTGCCTTGAAGCAAACCCTCCGCCTCCTTGGTGACCATATTGGTGATACGGGCCTTCTGGGTGTTGAAGTTGTAATAGAGTTCGTCCATCTTGTAGGTCTGCCCGTTGTCAGTCATCTCCGGAAGACCTTCCATTTCACCGGTGGCGATGTTTTTCTGGCCCCTGGCATACACCGTGTTGGTTTTCATGTTGTATTCCAGGTAATCCGCCGTCAGTTTCATGTTCTGATAGGTCACCGTGGCGCCGCCATAATAGTAAATCATGCGTTTTCCACCGGTGAAATCCGTGATGATGGAGTCTTTGGCCGTAGAGAAGGCCGGGCGCTCCAGCGAGCTCTTGCGCAGGAGATCCAGGGAATCGGCCCGGGCCGCCTTGATGGAATCGGCCCTGTGCAGGGAATCCCGAAGGGCCTGGGAAGTGGAATCGCGCAGGGGGGTCCTTGCGGAGTCACGCAGCGCCGTCAGCACAGAGTCCGGCACCTGACGGAAACGGCGTGCCTGCAAATCAAGCGCACAGACGGTGAGAATAAGCACCGTCAGTACAAGATATTGCAGGAACCTCCTTGTCATTTATGCGTTTTTTTACTATATTTGTGCAATAAATATAAGGTACAAAATTACGACTTATTCCACAATTTTCAAAACCGAGATAGCATGATGCCGTTCTTACGCCGCTATATAACCGCTTTTTTGGCAGCACTTGTCCTTGCAATCCCCGTGCCTGCCCAACAGAAAGGGGCCGATATCCGCCTGAAGACCATAGTGATAGACCCGGGTCACGGCGGCAAGGACCCCGGTTGCGTTAGCCGCGACGGTAAAACCCAGGAGAAAAACATCACGCTGGACATCGGCAAGCGGCTGGCGCAGAAGATCGCCGCTTCCTATCCGGACGTAGAGGTCCGCATGACCCGTACGGAAGACGTTTTTGTGGAATTGGAAAACCGCGCCGTCTTCGCCAACAAGGCAAACGCCAACCTGTTCATCTCCATTCACGTAAACTCCGTGGAAAAGGGGAGCACCGCCAACGGATACTCCATCCACTGCCTGGGACAGTCGCAGCGTAAAGGGAATGACCTTTACTCCAAAAACCTGGACCTGGTAAAGCGCGAGAACGCCGTTATCATGCTGGAAGACAACTATGAAGCCAAGTACCAGGGCTTCGACCCCAACGACCCGCAGTCTTCCATCATTTTCAGCCTCATGCAAAACGCCCATCTGGGAAACAGCCTCGCCTTTGCGGAAGACATCGCCAACGCCATGGGCAACAAACCCATCCGCAACAGCCGCGGCGTCTCGCAGGACCCGTTCTGGGTGCTCTGGCGCACGGCTATGCCCTCGGTGCTGGTGGAAGTGGGCTTCATCACCAACCCGGATGATCTGGCCACCATGCGCAGTCCGGAAGGCCGCGACGCCATCGCCAGCAATCTCCTAAGGGCCTTCAGCGTCTTTAAAGTACGGTACGATGGTTCCACGCCGGAGGATAGCCAGCCTGTCGTGACGCCGGCTCCCGCCCAACCTGAGGAGCAGGCTAAACCTGAAGAGCCGGCCAAACCCGCCGAACCGCAGCCGCAGCCCAAGGAGGAGCCCAAGGCGGAACCGCAACAGCCCCAGCCCGAGCAAGTGAAGGAGGAAGGCCCGCTTTATGGCGTACAGGTACTGGTCACCTCCAAGGAAATGGACCCCAAGGATCCTTTCTTCTGCGGTTACACCCCCGTTATGGTAAAAGCCGGTAGGATGTATAAATATATAATAGGTACTTCGCATTCACTCAAGGAAGTGAAGAAGAATTATCCCAAATATCAACAAAAGTTTCCGGATAATTTCATCGTAAAGATAGAAAATGGCGCCACAACGCCAGTACGCTGATTTTGTGCCGTTTTAGGCACCTCTAAGCGGAATTTTTCTAAGCGTAAGTATTTAGAATAATTATAAATTAGAACATTTACGACCCCTAAATAGAACGGGGGCGCGGTCGTATAACTCGCTCAAATTCAAGTTTTTGATAAAATTTAATTTTGCACCCTTGCTGCTAATAATTTAAACATAAAAAATTTTAAAAGCAAGAGCAAAATACATTTTTTATCAAAAATTTTTCCCCCATCTTTGCATTTGCGTTAACACCAAAACATCGGATTAAGCAAGTAAACTCCCGGAATGACAGACCAGGAAAGACATATTGCGGTATGGAATAACTGTCTGCAGATCATTGCCAACAACATTGATCCGCAGCAGTACAATACCTGGTTCAAGAGCATCCGTCCGGTTGCCCTGGACGGCATGCGTCTTACGGTGGAGGTCCCTTCGGACTTCTTCCGCGAGTACCTGGAGGAACGCTATCGGGATTTGCTCCGCCTGACCATCCGCCGCGCCATCGGCGCAGATGCGCAGCTCTTCTATCTTGTACGTCCCGTACAGAACGGAGCCGGCATGGTGCTGCCTGCAGGCCAGGCCGCTGCACCCACCAACAATCCGGTGTCCATCTCCACCTACCAGCCGTCGGGTACACCCAGTCCCTTTGTGTTCCCGGGCACGCAGCGCCTCCGGATCAACCCGCGCCTGAACCCCGTGTACAGTTTCGGCAACCTGGTGGAAGGGGAGTGCAACAAACTGGGCGTGAGCGCCGGAGAAAGCATCTCCATGGCACCCGGCAAAACCCCGTTCAATCCGCTGTTCCTCTTCGGCGGACCCGGTCTGGGAAAAACCCATATCGCCCAGGCCATCGGTATCGCCATCAAGGAACGTTTCCAGGACCTGCAAGTCCTCTATGTGAGCGGCAATGAATTCAAAACGCAGTACATGGATGCCGTAAAAGGCAACCGCATCGTAGATTTCATCGCCTTCTATCAGCGCATAGACGTTCTCATCGTGGACGATATCCAGGACCTGGTGGGCCAGGGCTCCCAGAACACCTTCTTCAATGTGTTCAATCACCTGCACCAGAACGGCAAGCAGCTCATTTTCACCAGCGACCGCCCTCCGGTGGAACTGCAGAACTTCGAGGAACGCCTCCTGTCCCGCTTCAAGTGGGGTCTGTCGGCAGAACTCAGCCGCCCGGACTATAACACCCGTCTGGAAATGCTACGTTCACGCGCCCTCCGGGAAGGTGTTTCCCTGAGCGAGGACGTGCTCACTTTCCTGGCCTCCCGCATCAAAACCAATTTCCGGGAGCTGGAAGGCACCCTTACCTCCCTGGTGGCCTATGCCACGCTGGGACACCGGGAAATCGACGTAGAACTGGCTCAGAGCGTCACCGGCAACATTGTTGGGGAGCAGAGTACGGAAGTCACCATCGACACCGTCATCAAAACCGTGTGCGAGTACTTCAACATCACGCGGGATATGCTGCTCTCGCCAACGCGCAAGCGCCAGATTGTACAGGCAAGGCAAATTGCCATGTACCAGTGCCGCAATCTTATCCAGAACTGCTCCCTGAGCACCATCGGTGCAGAGCTGGGCGGTAAAGACCACGCAACGGTGCTTCACGCCTGCAGTACGGTACAGGATCTCATGTCCACAGACAAACTCTACAGACAGTGGGTGGAGGATATCGAGAACATGATCGTCGTTCCCGTAGAACGGTAAATCTACCTTAAATTCAAAGGATTACGCTTCAGGTAAGTGATTACCTGAGCTATTTCTTTGTAGAACGGCGTATCTTCCAAAATCGTCGGCTGGATTTTCCGAATTTGTTCATATACGCGGCGGGACGTATCGCAGAGCTTGTCCTTGATACCCAGGCAATCCGTGGCCTGCGCCATCGCAATAAAATGGATGGCCATCACCTGATAGGCATTCTCCACCACCTGGCGGCAGAGAAGGGCACTGTTGGTGCCCATAGACACGATGTCCTGGTTGTCGTTATTGTTGGGAATGCTGTGCACATAATTGGGCATGGCAAGGGTCTGGCACTCCGCGGTAGTAGATGTTGCCGTGAACTGGCAGGCCTGCATACCGTAGTTAAGCCCAAGGGTACCCAGGTTCAGGAAAGGTGGTAATATGCCATTGATACGGTCATGTAAAAGATAGTTTAACTGTCTCTCTGTTAACATGGTAAGGCGCACCAATGCAATCTTTACTTTATCTTCTTCCAGGGAGATGTAATCGCCATGGAAATTGCCGCCGTGGTACACATCTCCGGTATCCGGATCCACAATGGGATTATCGCAGGCAGAATTCATTTCGTCCTCCAACACCTGACGGGTTTGGGCAAAGGTGTCGTAAATGGGCCCCAGGATTTGCGGAGTGCAGCGCAGGGAATAATAGGCCTGCACCTTTTTCTCGAAATACGTTTCCTTGTTCTCGCCGCTGTAGAGTTCTGTCTCGCGCTTGGAAAGGCAGCGGGACGATGCCGCAAGTTCCCGCATCCGGCGGGCGATAACCTGCTGGCCCTCATGGTGGCGGCTGGCATTGAGCGGCTCCGCCATAAAATCGTCATAGGAAGCGGCGATCTCGTTCATCCAGACTCCGGCCAGCGTGGCCCAATCCAACAGGCGGTCGCTCTGGAACTGGTTCACCAGCGAGATACCCGTCATCACGGATGTACCGTTGGTGGCTGACAGGCCCTCGCGGATGTGGATTTCCATCGGCTTGAGGCCGCATTCCCGGAGCACCTCGCCCGCAGGACGCCATACGCCCTGATAGTGCACCTCGCCTTCACCAATCAGGGCCAGGGCGATGTGCGCCAGCTGTACCAGGTCTCCGCTGGCGCCCACGCTGCCATGACGGGGAATAAAGGGATAAATGCCCCGGTTTACAAACTCCACAAGAAGCCGCACCACATCCGGATGAATGCCGGATTTTCCCTGAAGAAAGGTGCCGATACGCGCCACCATGGCCGCTTTCACGGAAGCATCGCCAAGCGGCTTACCGGCGCCGGAAGCATGGCTGCGGATGATATTGTATTGCAAGTCTTTCAAAAACCGCTCGTCCACGCGCCACTGCGCCATGGGACCAAAACCGGTATTGATGCCATAGATAACCTTATCCTTATGAAACTGCTCCAGGAAGCGGAAGCAACGCTCCACCTGGGCAATGGCTTTATCGTCGATTTTGAGCTTCTCACCACAGAAAACCACTTTCTCGGCTTGCTCCAAGCTAAGATAATTCATGTAAAACAGTAAAAATTACACGCAAAAATACACAGAATCTTCCATTTCCCCTAATTTTTGATTATATTTACGAATTGAAAAAAGCCTGTAATTATGAACGCTACATCCGTACTGGAATACTTTAAAGAAATTACCCGCATCCCGCGTGAGTCCGGCCATGAGGGCCCCATGATCGAATACCTGCAGCAGTTCGCCGCCAAACACAACCTGGCCTTCAAAAAGGACAAGACCGGCAATGTGCTCATTATCAAGGAAGCCTCCAAAGGCAAGGAAAACGTGCCCACCCTGGTTCTCCAGGCCCATCAGGACATGGTCTGCGAGAAAAATCCGGATTTTGTGTTCGATTTCCTCACGCAGCCCATCCCGTACGAGGTGGAAGACGGCTGGATGATTGCCAAAAACACCACTTTAGGTGCCGATGACGGCATCGGCATCGCCGCCTGCCTGGCCCTGCTGGCCGGAGATGCCCCCATGGGCAAACTGGAGTGCCTGTTCACCATCTCGGAAGAAACCGGCATGGACGGCGCCTTCGGCCTGGAAGAAGGCTTCTTCAGCGGTAAAATCCTCATCAACCTGGATTCGGAGGACGAAGGACAGATGTTCATCGGCTGCGCCGGCGGCATCGACACCACCGCCACGTTCACCTTCGAACGGGAGCCCCTTCGCAAAGGCTACAAAACCCTCAAAATCGCCGTCACGGGCGCCCAGGGCGGTCATAGCGGTGACGATATCAACAAAGAGCGCTGCAACGCCCTCCAGCAGCTGGTACGCTTCCTGTACACGGAAATGCAGTACGATTTCCAGCTCATCACCCTGGACGGCGGCAACAAGCCCAACGCCATCTGCCGCCATGCGGAGGCCATCCTGGCCGTTCCCGCAGACGAGGTCGCAGAGATGCAGGAAGACGTGAAAGCCTTCAGCAAGGTGCTGGAAGCGGAGTTCGCCTCCTCCGACGCCGGCGTTAAAGCCGTCTGCAGCCCCGTAGAATGTTCCGAGAAACCCATCGCGGAAGGCGATGCCGCCAACCTCATCACCACGCTGCTCGCATGCCCGCACGGCGTAGAGAAGGTCTCCGTGGACATTCCCGGTCTGGTGGAAACCTCCAGCAACCTGGCCGCCGCACATATCAAGGAAAACACCCTCACGGTCATCACCAGCCAGCGCAGTTCCGTGGTTTCGGAGCTGCATGCCATGGCGGAAAAAGTGGAAGCGGCGTTCTTCCTGGGCTCCTTCGACGTAGAGCATCACGGGGAATATCCCGGCTGGAAACCCAACCTGAACTCAAGCCTGCTCAAGCGCACGGTAGCCTCCTACAAAAAACTCTTCGGCCATGAGCCGGAGGTAAAAGCCATCCACGCGGGCCTGGAATGCGGTCTGTTCCTGGAGAAATTCCCGGACCTGGACATGATTTCCTTCGGCCCCACGCTGCGCGGCGTACACGCTCCCGGAGAAAAACTGGAACTCGCCTCGCTGGATAAATTCGTAGACCATCTGAACGACCTTGTCCTTAATTTCGAATGATTCAAGTAGCCCCTTCCATCCTGGCCGCAGATTTCCTGCATCTGCACAAAGACGTGGATATCGTCAATAGCCACGCCGATATTTTCCACCTGGACGTTATGGACGGCACCTTCGTGCCCAACATCTCCTTTGGTTTCCCGGTAGTGGAAGCCATTGCCAAACAGGCGAAAAAGCCGCTGGACGTCCATCTGATGATCGTCCATCCGGAAAAGTACGTGGAGCGCTTCGCCAAGGCCGGCGCCGCCATGATCAGTTTCCATTACGAGGCTGCAAAAGAGGGGAGTGCCGCCCTGCTCCACACCATTCAGGAAATGGGCGTAAAGGCGGGTATCGTCATTAACCCGGACTGCCCGGTAGAGGCCATTTTCCCTTTGCTGCCGATAGTGGACTTTGTGCTCATCATGAGCGTTTTCGCCGGATTCGGCGGGCAAAAGTTCATTCCGGAGAGCCTGGAGCGCATCCACGCGGTGCGTAAGGAGCTGGACCGCCTGGGCCGCACGGAGGTTCCCATCGAGGTCGATGGCGGTATCGGCCCTGCCAATGCGCCGGATGTAGTACGCGCCGGTGCCAGCATCCTGGTGGCCGGAAGTTCAGTTTTCAATGCCCAGGACCCCGCTGCAGCCATTCTATCCATGCAAAATGCTGACAAAATGGCAGAGTAAACAGGTGGCTTTATTTTTGATAATACACGGACTAAACAACTAAGCATGATTACACACGATTTACGGCTGCTGGCCGACGCCATTTATGACAAGAAAGGAGAACACGCAGTTTCCCTGGACCTGCGCGCGATTGACGGTGCCATTACAGACTTCTTCATGGTCTGCGACGGCTCCAACACCACGCAGGTAGGCGCCATAGCAGACAATATCGCAGAAAAGATGAAAGAGGAAGGCCACACGCTCTACCGTTCGCAAGGGGAGGGCAACAACTTCTGGATTATCCAGGACTATGGCAACATCGTGGTGCACATCTTCCTCAAGGAGTACCGTGAATTCTACCGCCTGGAAGAGCTCTGGGCCGATGTTCCCCGCAAAGAATACAAGGAGCGCCGGGTTCCCAAGACCGCCGCGGACAAAACCCAAGAATAATCGATGGCAGAAAAGAAAAAAATAAGCTTCAATTTTTCCTGGTTGTACTTCCTGATTCTCCTGGGAATCGGGTATTTGCTGTTCAACAACCAGAGAAGTGCAGCGCCGGAAAAAATTGAATGGGCAGAGGTCCAGACCATGATAGCCGCAGGCGATGTGGCCGAAATAGACTTTGTCCGCAACGACTACAAAGGCGAAATCAAACTGCGTCCGGAAAAACTGGCCAAATACGAAAGCAAGTTCCCCGGAGGCAACCCGCCGCGCCGTGCACCGCATTTCTACTTCCTGGTGTCATCCAAATTCGACCCTGAAGTCACGTTTGCCGCGCTCAATGCAGAACTCACTCCCGTAGAGCAGTTCAAAGTGGTCATTAAAAACGAGGATCACATCTGGGGCGAAGTATTCCAGATGATGTTCCCGCTCATTATCATCATCCTGTTCTGGGTGTTGATGTTCCGCGGCATGAACCGTGGCGTGGGCGGCCCCGGCGGCGGTGGCGGCATGAACCCCTTCAATGCGGGCAAGGCCAACACGCGGGAGGCCGACAAGAACGATGTCAAAGTCACCTTTAAGGACGTAGCCGGCCTGTACGGCGCCAAGGAAGAGGTGATGGAAATTGTCGATTTCCTCAAAAAACCCGAGAAATACACCGCCCTGGGCGGTAAAATCCCTAAGGGAGCCCTGCTGGTAGGCCCTCCGGGAACCGGTAAAACCCTGCTGGCCAAGGCAGTGGCAGGGGAGGCCAATGTTCCGTTCTTCTCCATCTCCGGTTCAGACTTCGTAGAAATGTTCGTGGGCGTGGGTGCCTCGCGCGTACGTGACCTGTTCCGTCAGGCCAAGGAAAAAGCGCCTTGCATCGTCTTTATCGACGAGATCGATGCCGTGGGCCGTGCCCGTGCCAAGAACGGAGGTTTCACTTCCAATGACGAGCGAGAAAATACGCTGAACCAGTTACTTACGGAAATGGACGGCTTTGGCACCAACAGCGGTGTCATCATCCTGGCCGCCACCAACCGTGCCGATATCCTGGACCAGGCCCTCATGCGTGCCGGTCGTTTCGACCGCCAAATTCATGTGGAACTGCCAGAGCTCAAGGAACGCGAGGAAATCTTTAAGGTACACCTGCGCGACATTAAGCTGGGAGATGATTTCTCCGTGGAATTCATGGCCAAGCATACGCCCGGCTTCTCCGGTGCAGACATTGCCAACGTGTGTAACGAGGCTGCACTCACCGCTGCCCGCCGGGACCACAAGGCCGTTATGCAGCAGGATTTCCTGGATGCGGTGGACCGCATTATCGGCGGTCTGGAGCGCAAGTCCAATACCATCATGAGCCCGGCAGAAAAACGCACTACGGCGTATCATGAGGCCGGTCATGCCCTGGTGGGCTGGCTGCTTCCATACGCGGATCCTGTATTCAAGGTATCCATTATCCCGCGCGGCAACGCCCTGGGCCTTACCTGGAGCCTGCCGGAGGAGCGTAAGAACTGGAGACGCAGTGTCATGCTGGACCACATGTGCCAGCTTATCGGCGGCCGTGTAGCGGAGGAAATCCTCAACGGAGAACCTTCTACGGGTGCCCTGAACGACCTCGAGCGCTTGACCGGCATGGCCTATGCCATGGTCCAGTATTATGGCATGAGCGACAAAGTGGGCACCCTGAGTTTCTATGACTCCACCGGTGCCCGCGGGTACAACTTGGTTAAACCCTATTCGGAGAAAACGGCGGAGCTCATGGACCAGGAGGTAAAAGCCGTAGTGAAAGAGGTACATGACCGTACGCGCAAGCTAATTGAAGACAATAAGGAAGGTTTCATGCGTCTGGGTGCGTATCTTTTGGAAAAAGAAGTTATCTTTGCAGAAGATATCGAACAAATCCTGGGACCCAAGGTAAAACCTGCAGTGGAGGACCAGATTATCGAGGAAGAAAAAGAGGCATGAACAGCACTGTAACGCGCAGCATATCCGGTTTGGTATTCCTGGCAGTCATGATAGGCTGCCTCCTTGGGGGTAAGTTTTGGTTCTTACCCCTGTTTCTGTTTATTCAGATGGAGATGATGAAGGAATACTACCAGATCACCCTTGGAAACAAACACCTGGCCGTACGGAATGCAGCTATTAGCATAGCCATTCTCTCCTTCGGCCTGGTTTTCGTAACCTCCGGCGTAGTGGATCCCGCCCTTCCGGTCAAGTACCTGGGCATCAGCATCCTGCTGTTTGTGAGCCTTCTTATGTACATGGTGGTCAATCACCAGGACTTCAAGGAATACGCTTATATCCTGGCCGGATTGCTGTACATCGGCATTCCGGTAGCCCTTTCACCGTTTGTGGTAACTACGGCCAATGGATATAGCGGCCTGCTTATGCTGGCGTTCTTCATTATCATCTGGTCTTCGGATGTGGGCGCCTATTGCTTCGGCATGCTTTTCGGCCAAAAACTGTGGCCGGCCAAGATGTGTCCGGAAATATCGCCCAAAAAGTCTTGGGCGGGCTTTTTCGGCGGCTGGCTTACCGTACTGCTGGCAGCGTATATTCTGATTAAGACGGGAATGATTGACTTGCCGGTAGTCCATGTGCTGGTCATGGCCAGCCTCATGCACATCACCGGTGTATTCGGGGACCTTTTTGAATCCCTGTGGAAACGCCAGTTCGGCGTCAAGGACTCCGGCAACATCATGCCGGGCCACGGCGGCCTGCTGGACCGCTTCGACAGCGCATTGTTCGCCATCCCCACGGCGTATGTTTATTTGGTATTATTCGAACTTGTATAGGTATTTATGAAGTGGATTAAAATCGACAACGACTCTTACGGAACCATCCTTACCAGCTGGTGCATCTGCGCCGTGCTCATCTTCCTTACGGCCCGCTATGTTCCGTTCCTGTGGCTGAGCATTCCCCTGTGCGCCATCATGGTCATTTTCATGATATTCATCACCTATTTCTTCCGTGTGCCCAACCGGGAAACGCCCTATGTAGATAACCATCAGCTGGTTACCTCCGTAGCGGACGGCAAGGTGGTGATTGTGGACAAGGTCTATGAGAAAGAGTACCTCAAGCGGGACTGCATCCAGATTTCCGTTTACATGAACTTCTTCGACGTCCACTGCAACTTCTGGCCCATAACCGGTGAGGTTACCTATTACAAGTATCACCCCGGAAAATACCTCCTGGCTTTCCATCCCAAGTCTTCGGAGCTCAACGAGCATTCCTCTTCCTGCATGAAGAACGAATACGGCGAGGTCTTCTTCAAGCAAATCGCCGGCACATTTGCCCGTCGCATCGTGTGCTATTCCGAGCCCGGCAAGATGGAATACCGCGGAGACCAGTGCGGTGTAATTAAATTCGGCTCCCGCATAGACTTGTTCGTCCCCGTGGAAGCCGATGTAAAAGTGAAGGTGGGCGATAAGGTCCGCGCCGTAGAAAGCGTCCTGGCTATTCTGCCCGATCCGCAGTAATCAACTCAACTAGTTTCGCTACAGCCTCGTCCTCGGGTATATGCCTGAGGACGGGTTCTTTTTTACGGTAAAGCGTCACTTTGCCGGCGCCTTCGCCCACATAGCCGTAATCGGCATCGGCCATTTCTCCGGGACCATTGACGATACATCCCATCACGGCAATCACCACGTCCTTGAAACCGGCCGTAGCCGCCTTTACCTTGTTAAAGGTGTTTTCGAGGTCGTACAGCGTGCGTCCGCAGCCCGGGCAGGCAATGTACTCCGGCTTGTAGAAACGACGCCTGCAGGCCTGTAAAATCTCATCCTTGAGGTATTCGTCCTCCAGGGGGATGTCGTCCACCTCGTGGTTGAGCAGGGGAGCGCCCCAGTCACACGCGGCCTTGAGGATGGCATATTCAGGAGATCCCGGGTCAAGCCCGGGATGAGGGTCGGCAGGATCTTTGATCCCGTACCGTTGGGCCAGGTAGCGGGCTACGGGAATCTCGTTGGCGGGGTCTTCGGTCAGCGACACGCGGATGGTGTTGCCGATTCCTTCCTGCAGGAGCGTGGAAATGGCCACACAGGACTTGATGCGGCCGCTGTCGCCGTTGCCGGCTTCCGTCACACCTACATGCAGCGGGAACACGACGCCCTTTTCCTGCATCATGCGCGCCAGTTCGCGGTAGGCCTGCACCATGACAACCGTATTGGAGGCTTTCAGCGACACCACCACATTAAAGAAGTGGGCATCCACACACATATCCACCCATTCCATGGCAGCCAGAGCCATGGCCTGCGGCGTATTGCCATATTTCTCCACAATGTACTTGCCCAGCGAACCATGGTTCAGGCCGATACGGATGGCACGGTCGTACTGTTTGCACTTTTCCAGGAACTGTCCGAAGAGCAGGCGGGCTTTCTCATGGTCCGGATGGAAATTGCCCGGGTTGATGCGGATTTTCTCCACCACCGGAACCACGGCCATGGCCACTTCCGCAGAGAAGTGGATATCGGCCACCAGCGGCGTCTGAATGCCCTGGGCACGCAAACTATCATGGATTTGCTGCAGGGCAGGTACGTCCGACAGGGAAGGGACGGTAATGCGGATGAGCTGCGAGCCCACCGCCGCCAGCCGCTGGCACTGCGCCACGGTTGCGGCCACATCGGCCGTATGGGTATTGCACATGGTCTGGACCACGATAGGGTGGCCGCTTCCGATAAGGACATCGCCCACGCGGACGGTCCGGGTTTCCATCGCTTTTGTCATTGCTTATTCTGCTGCTCTTCTATCATTTTCTTGGCCAGCTTACGCAATTGCGCCCGTGTATGGCCATATCGGGGCGTCAACTGATAATAAACGCCCAGGGTCACGGTGCCGTCCAACGGATAACCGAAACGGTAATAATAAGGGCTTGAATAATCCGGCTGCCAGAACGAACCCCAACCCCATTTAATGTTAACATTCAGGTGTATCTCGATGGGATTGAACACCAGACCCATGCCCAGTCCGCCCATAAGACCATAAGTCCAGCGGAGGTCATAGTCACGGAAAGTATTTACGTATTGATCATAGGTGGAACCGGCATAAGCCTCGTCCATTACGCGTTGGATACCGGTCCGATAACCGCCATACAAACCCACCTTGAGCATGAATTTGAAGTGCTGTCCCAGGTCGAAGTGCCCATGGGTAAGGATGAAGGCCTCCGGCACGCGTATCATGGCCTTGTACGCGCCCGATTCCGTGGATCGGTAACCGGTTTCCTTGTTGGCCTTGAACTCATAGCCCTCATAGTTCTGCTGCGCGCCGAACTCCAGCCCCAGGAAGGGGAAGAGACCAAACATGGTGAACTGGCGGATAACGGAGAAGCCGTACACGGGGAATTGGATCTGTCCCTTGGTCAGGCGCGAAGGGTTCCAATACCCGAACTGGGCCGACATACCGCCGTACACGCCAATCATCCAATAGTCGTTGGGCTTCTGGACCTGCAACTTGAGGCTGTCCAGATACTCGTTGGTAACCGTATCCGGCAGGCTGAAGAACTCCTTGTCCAGGTCCACCTGGGCAAAAGAGAGGCTGCAGGCCGCAAAAAGGCCGATTATGAGGGTCCAAAGGCGTTTTTTCATCGGAACATTTCCTCCAAATCTATCTGCCATACCATTTCCGCCCGCTCCAGCACTTTAATCAGGAATTGGTCGTTCAACTTGAAGAAACGCACCTTTTCCGGCTGTTTGTGTTCCAGCAGGACACCGGTATCCACCATATTGTTCCGGTTCATATCCTCCGTGATACGGATGCAATAATTGCCGGTTTTGAGGTAGGGGAATACCACCGTACCATCATTATCGACAATAAAGGAACGCACCACCTTGTCCCGCTTTTCCGTAAGCAGGTCCAGGATGTACTTGTTCTTTACGTTGGAGAGCTCCAGGGTAATGGAACTGAGTTTTTCGTCGTTGGGGAGCGTTACCTTGAGTTCCGTACTGTCATTGTAGAAGCCATTCACGTCGCGGAAACGGCGGTGGGGGATTTTGAGGTAATAGTCGTATCCCACCTGCATTTTTTCTACCGGATAAATGTTGAAATGCCGCAGGTTGGTGCTGTCCTGCACCACCTTTACCTTGCCTTTGGCCTCCTGTTGACGCGGGTTCACGCTGCGGAATTTCAGTGAATCCCAGGCACTTTCGATGAGCGGGTACTTGAACTCGATTTCGTACCCGTACTGCTCGATGGTGGTAGCATCGGCCTTGGTGGTCATGACGGCAATGGTATCCTCATGCTTGCGGTCACGGTAGTTGTTCTCCTTTTTCATGAGTTCCGCCCGCAGTTCCTTGCCGATAGCAAGCTTCACCTCTTCTTCCGTGGGCAACAGTTTGCCTGTGGTGTCGGTTTTGTCGTATTTCACCACCAGTTTGAGGGTATCGGGCATTTTCCGCTGGTCGTTCACCCACAACTCCAGGGAGTCCCGCTGGAGGTTGAACTGGGAAATGAGTTTTTCCCGCGGAAGGCCTTTGATACGCATGTCGTGGATAACCGCATCCGGTGCCATGAACGTAAGATAAGCCGTGCGCAGCCCCACGCGTTCCTTCTTCACAATCATCTGTTTGGAAGGCTTCTCCCGGAAGAGATTCAGTTCAAAGTCCGTCTTGCGCGCCAGGCACAGGGCCGTATCCTTCATGTCGAATTTCTTGAATTCGTATAGGCTGTCGTTATAGACGATATGGGGACGGAACAGGGAATCCAGAAAAGCGACACGCTCCGACTCCGGATCATACATGTTGTTGTTGTTCTCGTCCTTGACGGCATAGACCCGATAAATGGTGTCCTGGATATTCCGAAGGCTGAAAAAGCCCCAGTCGTCGGTTTTGGCGGCGGCGACGGGACGCTTGAGGAACACGGCGGAATCGGCCTGATTCTTATACAACATCACCGTGATGCCTTTCAGCGGTTGCAGGGTGTTGCAGTCCTGCACCAGGCCGGTCAGGCACATGGAATCGATCTGCGGGCCGGTGGAAAATACCAGCGTATAGCCCGGGAACAGGTTGCCTTCGTTGTTGTCGGCGATGGCGCCCGTCAGGTCCAGCGTATAGGTGGTGTTGGAATCCAGGTCGCTCTCGAACGACACCTCCACCGACTTGCCCTTAATAACCGACTTGGGACGTTTTTCCAGCGGGGGAGACAGGTATATGCCGTTGGCATCCTTGATTTTCACGTATTCGTTGAACGTGAACACCAGTTTGGTCTTGTGCACCCCCACGTTCACCGTACCCGGGTAAGGGGCCACCTTGGTGAGCACGGGCGGAATGGTATCCTTGGGGCCACCGGAAGGCGGGGTTGTGGTGTTGGCACAACCTTGCGGGAACATGAGCGAACCCAGTATCAGGGCCGCAGGAATGAGCGGCAGCAGTTTTTTCAGCCTCATAGGTCCGTTCTGATTACAGATTCTATGCCTTCGATGGAAGAGAGCTTCTTAATCATCTGTTCCAGCGTTTCACGCGACTGCACATACATGTCGATATAGCCTTCGAACAGGCCGCTTTCCGCCTGCAGCGACAAACGGCGCATGTTCACGCCCATCACCAGCGACACATAACGGGAAATCTCGTTGAGCATACCCACTCGGTCCAGTCCCTTGAGGATGATACGCACCAGGAAGGCATTGTCCTCGGCCTGTTCCAGCCACTTGGGCACCACCACCCAGTCTCCGTGCATGGCCGCGATGCTTTCCGCCACCGGGCAGGCTTTCTTGTGCACGGTAACGCTGCCGTCGGGCGCCTTGAAGCCCACCACCGGGTCTCCGGGGATGGGGTTGCAGCAACTGGCGATGGAGAAACGCGGGCCGTTGGGGTCGGAACTGCCGATAATGAACGTCTCCGCCACGGGCTGGGTACCTGCCGCAGGCTGTTCGGTCTCATCGTCAATCCTAAGCGCACGCCGCAGCCAGGATAAACGGCTGGCCGACTGCTTCTTGAGCGTTTCCGGAACCAGGTCCAGGCTCAGGTTTCCAAGGCCGATACCATAGTACATTTCCTCACGGGAATCTACGGCATAAGCGGCCTGCAGGCGCTGGAGATTGCGTTCGTCGTTCTCGATACCCAGCGAAGTGAGGGTATTTTCCAGGGTCTTTTTGCCAAAGTCCACCGTCTGCTTGCGCTGGGCCTTGAAATAGTCCATCACGATGGTACGGGCGCGGCGCGTGGTAAGGAACTTGATCCACTCCGGCTGCGGCTTGGCATCTTCCGCCGTGATGATTTCTACCTTGTCGCCGGTCTTGAGCACATGGCTCAGTTTCACCAGACGCTGGTTCACCTTGGCCGCAATGGCCTTGTTGCCCACTTCCGTATGGATGAGATAGGCAAAATCCAGGGCGGTGGCACCCTTCTGGATGCTCCGCTGGTCGCCTTTGGGGGTGAATACGTATATTTCGGTGGCGGTGAGGTCGTTGTGGATGATATCCAGGAGTTCCAGGGCATTCACGTCCGGGTTCATCAGGATTTCCTTGATGCTCTGCAGCCAGGCGTCCATCTCGTAATCGCCTTCGCCCAGGTAGCCGTTGCGCTTGTACATCCAGTGCGCGGCGATACCTTTTTCCGCGATGTCGTCCATGCGGCGGGTGCGGATCTGGACCTCCACCCACACGCCGGACTCGCTGAGCAGCGTGCAGTGCAGGGCCTCGTAACCGTTTGATTTGGGATGTTTTACCCAGTCACGAAGGCGTTCCGGCATGTATCGGTACAGACCGGTGATGATGGAGAAAATGTGGTAGCATTGGTCGCGCTCGCTCTCCGGCGAATCCTGATCGGCATCGAAAATGATGCGGATGGCATACAGGTCATAGACTTCCTCGAAGGAGACCTGCTTCTGCTGCATCTTGCGCCAGGCAGAGTAGGGGGTCTTTACCCTTTTCTTGATAGTGAATTTGAACCCGGCCTTGGTGAGGGCTTCCTCGATAGGTTCGATGAAACGGGCCATCTCCTTGCCCTTTTCCGCGACGCTTTTGTCGATACGGGCCTTGATTTCCTCGTAGGCTTCCGGCTCGTTGAAACGGAGCCAAATGTTCTCCAGTTCGCTCTTGATGGTATACAGACCCAGGCGATGGGCCAGCGGGATGAAGATGAACATGGTCTCCGAGAGAATCTTGTCCCGCTTATGTTCCGGCATGTGCTCGATGGTGCGGCAGTTGTGCAGGCGGTCCGCCAGTTTGATGAGCACAACGCGGACATCGTCATTGAGCGTAAGGAGAATGCGCTTGAAGTTTTCCGCCTGCATGCTCTGCTGGCTGATATCCGTGCCGTGGGTCTTTTGCTCGTTGTCCAGCACCGTCTTGATCTTGGTGAGGCCATCGACCAGCGAGGCGATCTTGTTGCCGAAACGCTCGCGGAGGTCCTCCACGGTGTAGTCCGTGTCTTCCACTACGTCATGCAGCAGGGCGGCCGATATGGATTTGTAGCCCAGGCCGATATCGTCCACTACAATCTGCGCGACGGCGATGGGATGCAGCATGTAAGGCTCTCCGCTGCGACGGCGCACATTGCTGTGGGCCTCGTTCGCAAACTCGAAGGCACGTTGCACCACTTCCAGTTCCGCTGCATTGGCACAGCGTTTTTCTGCCGATGCCCGCAGCTGGGCATAGGCCTGGTTGATAACCTCGTAATCTTTTTCGGTGAACTGCGAAAAACTCATATCGTCAATCTCCTAATTTACTAAAACAACGTAGGTTCTGCATCTGCCATGAAACCTGGTTCCGTCGTCCCCGTCATGCCCGGCACCGACCGGGCATCTCCTATCATCTCCCTCAACGTAGCCTCGTCAATCATCTCCACGCCCAGCTCTGCAGCCTTTTTCACCTTTTCCGGTCCCGGCTTGCTGCCCGCAAGCAGATAGGACGTCTTGCCGCTCACGGAACTGCTGTTCTTGCCGCCGTGGGCCTCGATGAGAGCCTTCATGGCATCCCGGGAAATGGAGAAATTGCCGCTGATGACGATGGTTTTACCTTCCAGCGCATCCGACAATTTACCCTGACCCTGTTCGATGGAGAACTGCAGCCCTGCGGCTTGCAAACGGCTGATTTCCTGCAGATTGGTCTCCTTCTGGAAGTAGGCGAGTACGCTGTCGGCAATGACTTCGCCCACATCGGCCACGGAAAGTAAATCCTCCCGGGAGGCATTCTGTAACGCGTCGATGCTGCCAAAGTGGCGGGCGATTTCCCGGGCGGTGGTTTCTCCCACATAGCGGATGCCCAGGGCGAAAAGGACACGCTCGAACGGCACTCTTCTGGAATCTGCCAGGCTTTGCAGGAAGCGGCGCGCACTACGCTCTTTCCAGCCTTCCAACTGCATGAGGTGGTATTCCGTAAGCGAATACAAATCGGCAGGCGTACGAACCAACTCCTTGTTATATAACTGCTCCACCGTAGCTTCTCCGGCCAGCACGTTCATGGCTTTCCGCGAGAGGAAGTGCAGGATTTTGCCTTTCATCTGGGTGGGGCAGCCGGTGGTGTTGGGGCAGAACCAGCGGGCTTCGCCTTCCGGTTTCTCCAGCGGTGTACCGCAATCCGGGCACACGGCCGGGAAAACGGGCCTCCGGGCGCCAGGCTGGCGTTTAGAAGGCTCCACTGCCGTAATCTTGGGGATAATCTCGCCGCCTTTTTCCACATAGACCCAATCGCCTTCGTGGATATCCAGGCTGCGGATCTGGTCCTCGTTCACCAGCGTGGCGCGCTTGACCATGGTACCGCTCAGGAACACGGGTTCCAGGTTAGCAACGGGCGTAACAGCCCCCGTACGGCCCACCTGATAGTCGATGGACAGGATAGGCGTGCAAGCCTGCTCCGCCTTGAATTTATACGCCACGGCCCAGCGGGGACTCTTGGCGGTGTAGCCCAGCTGTTGCTGGTAGGCCATCTCGTTGATTTTAATGACGATGCCATCCGTCGCATACGGCAGTTCCTTGCGGGCCGTATCCCAATGGGCGATGAAAGCCTCGATTTCCTGGATGTTGTGGCAGATGCGCCGGTCCGTGGAAATGGGCAGGCCCCAGCTGGCAGCCGCACTCAGCGCGGCGTCGTGGGTAGGGAAGTCCACCTGACCGGTGGGGATGTGGTAGAGCGTGCAGAAAAGGCCGCGCCGGCCCACTTCCTCCGGGTCCAGAAGCTTGAGCGACCCGCTGGCCGCATTGCGCGGATTGGCAAAGAGCGGTTCCTCGTTTACTTCCCGTTCATGGTTGAGCTTATCGAAAGACTCGTACGGCATCAGGATCTCCCCCCGGATCTCGAATTCTTCCGGATAGCCGCTGCCCTTGAGCTGATGGGGGATATTGGCGATGCGGAGGGCATTGGCGGTGACATCGTCTCCGACCACCCCGTCTCCGCGGGTGAGCGCACTGGCCAGACGGCCGTTCCTGTAGGTAAGGCAGATGGCCGTTCCGTCGAACTTAAGCTCGCAACTGTATGTGAATGAAGTGCTTAATCCTTTTTCCGCACGCTCGGCGAACTCCTCGATTTCCTGGATGGAATAGGTGTTGGCCAGGGACAGCATGGGATATTTGTGGGGCACCTTGGCAAAACCGCTCTGCCTGTCCTCCTCCAGGTCTGAGCCCACGTGGCGGGTGGGGGAGTCCGGTGTGGCATATTCCGGGTACTGCGTCTCCAGTGCCTCCAGTTCGTGCATGAGCTGGTCGTACTCATAGTCACTCATGGAGGGTGCGTTCTCCACATAGTATAAGCGGCTGTTCTCCAGGAGAATAGCCTTGAGTTGCTCTATCCTATGTTTTGCCTCTGTAAAGTCCATATTGCCCTTCGCGTACGCACGTGTGTGCGGCCGAAAGGACAAATATAAGAAAAATCTAGTAATTCTCCTCGTTTTTCCCGCGGTTCTCTTCGATAACCTCCTCGTAGCCCTTCAGGGCGGCGAAGGGCGCGAACTGGGCGGCACGGTCCAGACGGGCCATGCGGGGATGCTTCCGGGAGGTGGGATGTTCCAGGTGGATGATATCGTCGTAGGGTGTACTCATTCGTGGTGTCCTCCTATCTGCTGATTGCGTTCGCGGGTGGTGGCCCCCTCCTCGAAATTCATCCCTTTCAGGATGGCATTTTTCCCGAATTTCCGCCGGATTTCCAGGATGGCTTCCTGCTGCCGGCGCTCCCGGGAAGTGTCCGTTGCATCGTCGAAAAGACTCATCTGCAGGCCGTCCACTTCCTCCTCTCTCTTTACTTGAGATGCCACAACGTAAATACGTCTGACAGAAAGGTTTTTGTTGACGATTTTATCGTACAGTTCCAGCATGGAACGGAGCAGGATGGAAGTGGCCGACGTGGGGAAAGGAAGGTTGATGGAACCATGTGCCGGCTTGGGGGTGGGACGGCCGTACCAGTCCTTCACCATCGGCCCGTTTCCCTTGCCGGCTTCATAGCCTACATGCAGGACCAGCTGGGTGGTCACGAGGCGTTTATCGACCAGATCCAGCGACAGCAAATCCGTCATTTCGCGCACGATGGTCCGGGCCTTTTCGAAGGAATAGGGTTCCATGAGCACCTGGCCGCTGGAGAGGCTGCTGGCGCTGGGCCTGTAGCGCTTGATATCGGCCATGGTGCAGGGTTCCCAGCCCCAGGCGTGGTCGATGAGCAGTTCCGCGTTGATACCGAAGAGCTTATACAGCACTTCTTCGTTGTTCAGCGACATGCGCGCCACGTCGCCCAGGGTGAACATGCCGGCGCTCGCCAGCCGTGCCTCGGTACCGTGCCCGATGCGCCAAAAGTCCGTCAGGGGCTTGTGTGTCCAGTACTTTTCCCGGTAACTCATCTCCGTGAGTTCCGCGATGCGAACGCCGTCTTTATCGGCCTGCTGGTGCTTGGCCTCGATGTCCATCGCCACCTTGGCCAGATACAGATTCGGGCCGATGCCGGCCGTAGCCGTGACGCCGGTCTCCTTAAGCACCTCCTTGATCAGGCGCATCGCCAGCGTATGGGCGTCCGTGCTATACATGCGAAGGTACTCTGTTGCGTCGATGAAAACCTCGTCGATGGAGTACACGTGGATGTCTTCCGGGGCGATGTGGCGGAGGTAAACGCTATACACTTGTCCGCTGACTTCCAGGTATTTAGCCATGCGGGGCCGGGCGGTGATAAAGTCCAGTTCCAGGCGGGGATTCTCCCGTTTGAGGCGGGCGATCTGCTGCTTTACCTCGAACAGGCGCGGACGCCCGGGGATGCCGTACGCCTTGAGGGCGGGAGACACGGCCAGGCAGATGGTCTTGTCCGTGCGGGAGTCATCGGCAACGACCAGCCGCGTGGTGAGCGCATCCAGTCCCCGATCTACGCACTCCACCGAGGCGTAGAACGACTTTAGGTCGATGGCTATGTAGGTCCGCTGATTCAAATCCTACTGATACTCCAAGAAGTTGATATGTACAAAGGTAGCCATTTTTCCGGGAGCGTCAAGTAGGACATTCCACAAAAAATAATTATATTTGTACGATAAAAAGAACCAAATTTTTTTATTGACAACAAATTTATTTATTGACAATATGAAAGATTCTATCATTATTCTTTGTGGTGGCGGCCCGGCTCCGGGCATGAACACCGTGGTTATGTCTGTAGCTAAGACTTTCCTTAGCAATGGTTACCGTGTCATCGGCCTGCATGGCGGTTATAGCGGTCTGTTCTCCCAGAATCCGCGCACGGAAGAAATCGACTTCTTCAAGGCGGACGCTTACTTCAACCGGGGCGGCAGCTACCTGCAGATGAGCCGTTTCAAACCCACCGACAAGGACTTTGAAGAAAACTTCAACCTGAGCCTGTTCCAGGACAACAACATCAAGCTGCTGGTCACCGTGGGCGGCGACGACACCGCCTCCACCGCCAACCGCATCGCCAAATTCCTGGAAGCCAAGCAGTATCCTATCAAGAACATCCACGTGCCCAAGACCATCGACAACGACCTTCCGCTGCCGCAGAACACCCCGACGTTCGGTTTCAACAGCGCCAAGGACGAAGGTGCCCACCTGGCCCGCACCGTGTATGAGGATGCCCGCACCAGTGGCAACTGGCTCATCATCAGCGCCATGGGCCGCAGCGCCGGTCACCTGGCCCTGGGTATCGGCGAGGCTACCCATTGCCCCATGACCATCATCCCGGAGATGTTCAACAAGACCACCATCACCCTGGACAAGATTGTGAAGCTGGCCCTTTCCACCATCATCAAGCGCAAGCTCCTGGGTATCGACTACGGTACCGTGGTAGTGGCAGAAGGTGTTTTCCACGACCTGGATCCCCAGGAAATCAAGAACGCCGGCGTGTCCATGACCTACGACGAACACGGCCATCCGGAACTGGGCAAAATCTCCAAGGCTGTGCTCTTCAACGACATCCTGGAGAAGGAATTCAAGAAAATCGGCCTTAAGGTAAAGACCCGTCCGGTGGAAATCGGTTACGATGTCCGCTGCCAGGATCCTATCGGCTTCGACCTTACCTACTGCACGGAACTGGCCATGGGTGCCTATGAGCTCTTCGCAAAAGGCGAGACCGGCTGCATGGTATATGTCGATGCCTTCGGCACCGCCCACCCGCTGTACCTGAAAGACCTGCAGCAGGCCGACGGCAAGATTCCGCCGCGCCGCGTAGCCATCGACGGTGGTACCGCCCAGAACTACTTCAACCACATCTGCCACTTCGTCACCCCGGCGGACTATGAGGCCGCCAAGAAGTATGTATCCAATCCCGCGGAATACGACTTCAAGAAGATCCTGAACTGGTAGTAAGGCATGAAACAGATTATTTACCAAGTGCTTCCCAGACTATGGGGGAACGGTAAATTTTCTTCCATCGACACCGGGTCCTTCCAGTATTGGAAAGGGCTCGGTGTCCATTATGTATGGTATACCGGCATCATCCGGCATGCCAGCGCCAGTTCGGGAGAAAAGGTGGTGAAAGGGGAGGCCGGAAGTCCCTATGCCATTACCGATTATTACGACGTCAATCCCTATATGGCCGATGTCCCGGAACGGCGCATGGAGGAATTTGAGGACCTGGTCAAACGTACGCACGAGGCCGGTCTCAAATGCATCGTGGACTTTGTGCCCAACCATGTAGCGCGCGAATACAAGGGGACGCTGGGAGCAGGGGACGATAAAACCGTGCACTGGGCACCGGAGAACGACTTTTTCTATTATCCGGGCCAGGCCCTGCAACTGCCGGTCAATCCCAAAGGCTACGAGGAAATGCCCGCCAAGGCTTCCGGAAACTGCTTTACCGCAGCACCCGGCATGAACGACTGGTGGGAAACCGTCAAAATCAATTACTGCGACACCCACACCGGCACCTGGGACAAGATGCGCGACATCGTGCGTTTCTGGGCTTCCAAGGGCGTGGACGGCTTCCGCTGCGACATGGTGGAGCTGGTGCCCCCGCAGTTCATGAAATGGCTCATCGCCAGTATTAAGGCCGAATACCCGCAGGTCATCTTTGTGGCCGAAGTGTACGAGAAAGACAAGTACCGCATGTACGTGGAGGAAGTGGGCTTTGACTTCCTGTACGATAAATGCGGCCTGTACGACACGCTGCGGGCCGTGACCTGCTCCGGTGCCTCGGCACGGGAAATCTCTCATAATTGGCAGTTTCTGGGCTCATTACAGCCGCATATGCTCAACTTCCTGGAAAACCATGACGAGCAGCGCGTCGCTTCGGACTTTTTCTGTGGCAGCGCCCAGGCCGGTTACGCCGCCCTGGCGGTGAGCGCCCTGCTGAACGACGCCCCCTTCATGCTGTACTTCGGGCAGGAGATGGGGGAGCGCGGCATGCAGCAGGAAGGCTTCAGCGGCCTGGACGGACGCACTTCCATCTTTGACTGGTGCACGGTGCCCGCCCTCAAAAAACCGGACAAGAGCGTCCAGAAACGCTACAAGGAAGTGCTTGCGCTGGCTGGGAAACCCGCTTTTGCGGAAGGCCGCACCTTCGACCTGTGTTATTGTCAGGATACCGAACGCTTCAACCCGGACCGCCACTTTGCGTTCCTTCGCAGCGACGGAAAACACACCTTCCTAGTGGTATCCAACTTTGGCGACACCACCGACATCACCGTCCGCATTCCGGTGGAAGCACTTGACTATCTGGGAATTAAACTGGTCCGCACGGTATTCACGCTAACCGTTCCCGCACGCGATTTCTGCGTGGAAGAACTGCACTAAGCCCGACGGCGGAATTCCGCGATGGTGATGGCCGTGGCGACTGCGGCGTTGAGGGATTCCGAGCCAGAATCATCGGCAGGGTAAGGAGGGATATAGAGACGGTCGCTTACGCAGGCTGCCGTAGCGGCGGAAATCCCGTTGGCTTCATTGCCGATTACAATCACAGAAGGCCTTTCCACACCATTGGAAAGGCTTTTTTGGTACATATTCTCGCCGTCCAGGAAGGTACCGTAAACATTGCCGCCCGCCTGCAGGGCGCTCCGGCACAGGGCGGGGATGTCCGTATAATGGAACTTGACGCGGAAGATGGCGCCCATGGTAGCCTGGACCACCTTGGGATTAAAGACATCCACGGTATCCGGCGAAGCAAATACGCCGTCTGCACCGAACCAGTCGGCAATACGGAGGATGGTTCCCAGATTCCCGGGGTCGCGGATGCCGTCCAAGGCCAGGAAAAGACCGGAGGCAGGCAAAACGGCCGACTCCAGGTCCGCAGGGCGCGCCACGATGGCAAGGGCCGGAGAAGGGGAGGAGAGGCTGCTCATGCGGGCCATGGCGGACTCGCCAATCTCCGCGCTGCGATACACTTTCTCTACCTTGAAACCAGAGTTCAGGGCCTCCTGGACCAGTTTTTCACCTTCTACCACAAATACGCCATACTGGTCACGGAATTTCTTCTGCGACAAGGATTTGACGTACTTTATTTCGGCAATTGTGATCATTCGTAGCCCAGCGTCTTGAGCATCGACTCGGCGGTCTGTTCTTCTGCGAAAATGCGGGATACCAGGTTCCCTTCCTTATCCCGGTCGATGAGGATGTGTTTGGGCGAAGGCATGAGACAGTGCTTGATGCCGCCGTATCCGGAAAGGGCTTCCTGGTAGGCGCCGGTGTGGAAGAAACCGATGTACAGGTTTTCCCGGCGGCTGCGGATGGTGGGCAGGAAGATGGCGTTGGCGTGATAGTCGGCGTTATAGAAGTCCTGGCTGTCGCAGGTGAGGCCGCCCAGGAACACACGCTGGTATTCGTCGTTCCACTTGTTGATGGGCAGCAGGATGAAGCGCTGGTTCAGGCCCCAGGTGTCCGGCAGGCAGGTCATGAAGGAATTGTCGATCATGTACCACTTTTCGCGGTCGTTCTGCTGCTTGATATCCAGGATCTTGAAGATGGTGGCACCGCTTTCGCCCACGGTGAAGCTGCCGAACTCGGTGAAGATATCCGGCTCCGGAACACCGTATGCGTTGCAGGTAACCTTGATCTGGTTAATGATTTCCTCCACCATGTATTCGTAGTCGAAATCCTGGGCCAGGGAAGTCTTGTTGGGCAGGCCGCCGCCGATGTTCAGGCTGTCCAGTTCCGGGCAGATGGACTTGAGCTCACAGTACACCTTGACACACTTGGACAGTTCGTTCCAGTAATAGGCCGTATCCCGGATGCCCGTATTGATGAAGAAATGCAGCATCTTGAGGTGGAAGTTGGGATAGCGGGCCACCGTGTTCTGGTAGAACTTAAGGATATCCGAATAGCGGATGCCCAGACGGGAGGTATAGAAATCGAAGTTGGGCTCTTCTTCCGAGGCGATCCGGATACCCATCATGGTATCCTCCTCGATAAGGTCTGCCAGGTCTTCGAACTCGTTCTTGTTGTCCAGAACGGGAATGATGTTCTTCCAGCCCTCCTTGCGCAGGGCGGCGATATTCTCCACGTACTGGGGGCGTTTGAAGCCGTTACAGATGATGTACAGTTTATCCTTTTTCACGGAACCGTCCCGCTCCAGCGCCCGGATGAGGTCCAGGTCATAGGCCGAGGAGGTTTCCAGATGGATGTCGTTCTTGAGGGCCTCGTGCACCACGAAGGCGAACTGCGAACTCTTGGTGCAGTAGCTGTAATGGTACGAACCACGGTAATCGGCCTTGGCCATGGCCACCTTGAACAGACGCTTGGCCCGCTGGATTTGCGACGAAATCTTGGGTAAGTACGTGAGTTTGAGCGGAGTACCGTACTTGTCGATGATTTCCATAAGGTCGATGTCGTTGAACATCAGGTTGCCGTCCACCACCATGAATTCGTCCTGGGGGAAATCGAAGGTCTGGTCAATTAAGTCGATGTATTTGTTTTTCATCCCTCAATAAACTGTATTAAAAAATCACGCAAATATAAGTAAAAAGTATTACTTTTGTAAGAATGAAACGGTGGAAAGTCATATTTCTTTGCATTTGTGCGGTAATGGCGGGCGCATGCAGCACTACCCGTTCGCTCAAAGACGGAGAATATCTCCTCCGGAAAAACCAGGTGAAGGTGGACGATTCCTCCTTCGACGCCGGCAGCCTCATGTCCTACGTCGCCCAAAAGCCCAACTCCTATCTGCTGGGTGTAAACCCGCTCCTGTCCGTATATAACTGGGGAGGGGACGGGAGCACTAAAATGGGAAAATTCGTACAAAGCGTGGGCGTGGAACCCGTGGTCTATGACCCTTCGCTGGTGGAAAAAAGCATCCACAATATCGCCAACCACCTGCACTACATAGGCTATTACGGTTCCCAGGTAGAAAGCCAGGTACAGGTAAAAGGCCGCAAAGTCTATGTCAATTACTACGTAGCCCTTGGCAAGCGCTACACCATCAGCGCCATCGACTACGTTCTTCCGGAATACGGAACCATCAAGCAGGAATTCATGGAAGACCTGCCCCACAGCAAGGTAGCGGTAGGGGACTATCTGGCAGAATCGGACCTGGAAAAAGAAGCGGAACGCAGCGCCCTGATGTTCCGCAACATAGGGTACTACGGTCTCACCAAAAGCTATTATCTCTTTGACGCGGACACCCTTGCGCACGACGGTACGGCCAAACTGACCTACAGCCTCCGCGACTATGCCCTGGGAGACCCTGTCTCCACCGCCAAGCCGCACCAGAAATTCACGCTGGGAAAGGTGAATATCTCGCACCCGGAAAAGCTGAAAATCCGCCGCCGCACGCTGCAGAACATGAACACCCTGCGGCCCGGCCAGCTTTATAGCGAACAGGAGGTAAACACCACCTATACGCGCCTGGCCAACCTGGGCATGCTTTCCGGCGTAAACGTGAATATCGAACCCACATCGGACAAAACCGTCGATGCCGATATCACCCTGCGAAATTCCCGCCTGCAGGCCATCAAGGCGGACTTGGAGGGCTCTTTCAATTCCACGGGCCTGTTCGGCATCTCACCCCAGATCAACTATTACCACAAGAACATTTTCCATGGAGGAGAGCGCCTGAACGTGGGTGTCAAAGGTAACTTCCAGTTTAAGCCCGGGTCCAGCGCCTATTCCACGGAAGTGGGTGTCACCACCTCCATCCGTTTCCCGCAGTTCATTGGACTGCCCAACCGGGTGTTCAAAGGCACGAACATCCCCACGACGGACGTTTCCCTGGCCTTTACATACCAGGACCGGCCGGAATTCCGCCGCACCCTCATCTCCACTGCATTCACGTATAACGGACGCGTGGGGCAGAACTTCTTTTACCAGTTCTCGCTGTTCCGCCTCAACGTCGCCCGCCTGTTCAATATCCAGCCGGAGTTCCTGGCCAAAATCATCCTGGCCAACCCCTTCATCATGAACGCCTATAGCGGCCGCTTCGACCACGGTATCAGCGGTACCATCTATTACACCACCAATTCCTCCGCAGTACCGCTCACGCCATACCATTATGTGCGTTTCAGCATGGACCTGTCCGGCAACTTCCTCAGTCTGTTCAACAAGTTCATGCCCCTGGACGAGGATGGCCAGCACACCATCTGGTCCACGCCTTATGCCCAATATGCACGTGCCGAAATCAATCTGGGCAAGACCTTCCGTTTTGGCGGCGATAACGAGCATGCCATTGCGCTGCACCTGATGGCCGGTGCAGGATATGGCTATGGCAACTCCAACACGCTGACGGTAGAAAAGCAGTTCTATTGCGGCGGCTCATCGTCCATGCGCGGCTGGCAGGCCCGTACGCTGGGTCCGGGCAACTCTCAGCCGCTCACCCTCTTCTCCATTCCCACGCAGATTGGCGAAATGAAACTGGAGGCCAATGTGGAGTATCGTTTCCCCATCATTTGGAAATTGGAGGGTGCGCTTTTTGCCGATGCCGGCAACGTCTGGAACCTGCCCCATCCTGACATGGATTTCACGGACGAAAATGACATCCTGGGACTGTTTGACATCAAGAAACTGGGGACTTCCATCGGCCTGGACTGGGGTCTGGGAATCCGCGTAAACCTGGGCTTCCTCCTAATCCGTGTAGACGGCGGTGTCCGCCTGCACGATCCCGCCCGCGCGGAGGGCAACCGCTGGGTCCCCGTCCGCGAGTGGTTCCCCAAAAACTACGCAATCCATTTCGGTGTAGGGTACCCATTCTGACGAAAGGGTACCCTACACCAATGGATAGAAATGTCTTTAAGGGGGCTCTGCCCCCTTTATATACACCCCCGGCGCCCTTCGGGCGCTATCGCTCGATTCAACCTTTGGGATAATATTTGGGCCAACAGGCCTCAAGATAGGCGCGTAACACGCTTTCGTGCTTGTTAGGCTGGGGTTCGTAGAATACAGTGCCGCGAAGGGCGTCCGGCATGAACTCCATATCGGCAAAATGCCCGGGATAGTCGTGAGCATACTTGTAGCCGTCGCTGTAGCCCAGTTCCTCCATAAGTTGGGTGGGTGCATTGCGGATGGCGAGGGGGACCGGCAGATTGCCCGTTTCCCGCACCTTGGCCAGCGCATTTTCCAGGGCCATGTAGGAGCCGTTGCTCTTGGGGGACGATGCCAGATACACCGTTGTTTCCGCCAGCGGAATCCGGCCTTCCGGCATCCCGATCTTGCTCACCACCTCAAAGCAGGCGTTGGCGAGCAGCAGGGCATTGGGATTCGCGAGCCCTATATCCTCGGAAGCACTCAAGCAGAGCCGGCGGGCAATGAACAGCGGATCCTCACCGCCGTCAATCATGCGCGCCAGGTAGTAAATGGCCGCATTAGGGTCGCTCCCGCGAATACTCTTGATAAAGGCCGATATAATATCGTAGTGCATTTCGCCATCTTTGTCATAGATGGCCATATTTTCCTGCACGGAAGCCGTTACGGAAGCATTGTCGATGACGATAGGGGATTGCCCGCTCAGGGCGTCCACCACCAGTTCCAGTACGTTGAGCAACTTGCGGGCATCGCCCCCGCTGTAGCGCATGAGCGCTTCGCTCTCCTTGACCTGGATATCCTTCTCTTTCAGCAGGACATCTTCCTTAAGCGCCCGTTCCAATAGCGTTTGCAAGTCGCTTTTTTCCAACGACTTAAGTACAAACACCTGACAACGGGAGAGCAGGGGGGTAATCACCTCGAAAGAGGGGTTTTCCGTGGTGGCGCCAATCAGGACGATGGTGCCATTTTCCACCGCGCCAAGCAGGGCATCCTGCTGCGCTTTATTGAAACGGTGAATTTCGTCGATAAAAAGAATGGGTGCGCCCTTTTGCTGGAAGAGGGAATTGCCCCGTGCCTTCTCGAACACATCCCGGACATCCTTCACGCCGGCCGTCACAGCCGAAAGCGTGTAAAAATCGCGGTCCAGCGTTTCTGCGATAATGTGTGCCAACGTGGTTTTACCCACGCCCGGAGGCCCCCAGAGGATGAACGAGCTCAGGTTGCCGCTCTCGATCATCTTCCTCAGGATGCAGCCTTCTCCCACCAGGTGGCGCTGTCCCACATACTGGTCCAGCGTACGCGGACGCATACGTTCAGGAAGGGGCGGGAGCAGGGTAGAGGAGGCACTCATAGGTTATATCGTTTTACCAAAGACCCGACGGCGGCGTTTGAACTCCCTACGATACAGGTTCCAGATGTTCTGCACGGAAACGTTGGTTTCCATTTCCGCATTGGATTCGCCATACTTGAAACCGTCGGCAATCAGTTTGGGAATCAAATCGTTAAATAACATGGCCAGGACACCCCGGTTGTGGTATTCAGGATCCACGGCGATGAGCATGAGCTCCAGCGCATCTTCATGCTTGATATACAGGGACTTAAAGATATGCCACCAGCCCAGCGGGAAGATATATCCATTGCCTTTTTTCACGGCATGGGCGATGGAAGGCATGCTGAGGGCCAGCGCCACCAGATTGCCCTGTGCATCTTCCACCAGCGTGATATACCGCATGTCCAGCACGGTCAGGAAAGAATCCACATACTGGTCGATTACCTCCGTGGGAAGGACCGTGAAGTCGAATAGTTTGCTGTAGGTCCGGTTCACCAAATCGAAGAGTTTGCGGCCGTATTGCTCTTTTCTTACCTCTCTCTTGGTAATCTTACGCACATGCAGATTGTAACGCTCAGAGACGATTTTAGCGGCCTTTACCACCTTTTCCGGAACCTGGTCCGGCACATAGATGCGGTATTCCAGCCAATCGTTGATCTTTTCCATGCCCAGCGCCTCGAAGTGCGCCCCATAATAAGGGTAGTTGTACTTGAGCATGAAAGAGGAGATATCGTCAAAGCCTTCTACCACGCACCCTTCGTTGTCAAAATCCGTAAAGCCCAGGGGACCGGCGATGGTGGTCATGCCGTTTTCCTTGCCAAAGGCGATGACGGCGTCCACCAGGGCCTTGGATACTTCCTTATCGTCAATGAAATCCGCCCAGCCGAAGCGGACCTCGGCATGATTCCAGTCCCGGTTGGCTATCTGGTTGATGATGGCGGCGATACGCCCAACCACTTTACCATCCTTGTATGCCAGGAACAGACGGGTGAGGGAATATTTACCCATTGCATTCTGCTTCGGATCCAAAGTGGCAATCTCGTCCGCATAGATATTGGGAACGTAGTACGGGCAATCCTTATACAGTTGCAGGGGGAACTTCACAAAAATTTTGAGGTCCTCCTTGCTTGCAACCGTTTTGATGACAACAGACATGGTTTAGGTTTATTTTAGCTTACAAATATAACCATTTTTTACCACATATAAAAAACGCAGTGCCTGAAAAGACACTGCGTAAGAGTAGGGGAGAGAACAGCTCCTTATGCCTTGGGAGACAGGATGAAGCTGACATGGCCCTGGTAAGTTTTACCGGATTTGGTGGTTAACTCGGTGTCCAGCGTGAGCATAATCTGGTTAGCACCCAGACCCGGATTCAGATTGAAGTTGCCACTGGCTTTACCGGAAAGGACTTCTACACCATTGGAACCGGTGAGTTCATAAGAGAGTGAGCCGTTCTCGGAGAGCGAGAGGGGACCGGCCACGGGGGCCTTGCCCGTAAAGGCAATCTCGATGGTCTTGGACATGGTGAAGTTGATTTCACTCACCACATAACCAGTAAACTCTTCATCCTTAAGGTCCACGTTGGCCTTGCTTTCCAGTTCCTTCAGGATGGCAGGAATGTCGCAGCCGTTCTTGACAACGCCTACGGCCGACTTGCCGTCAAAGTTCACGGAAATATCGGTTTTGTCTACATTCCACGCACGGGCAATGGTGGTATAAAATTCGTTGGCCGGATACTTCTCCTCTTCCTCGTAATTTAAAACAATCGTATCCTCAGAAGTTTGGATAGTAATTTGACCGCCAATGACGGTAACGGTGGAAGCAAATTCACCACTCAGGGTGTACACATTGTTGTTTACAGTATAGGTACCATGGAAATACTTAACGGTAGGATTTGCAACAGCCTTTACCGCCAGGGGACCCGTTTCAAACACCTGGTGGCAAATTATGTAACGACCACTCTCGGTGAACTCGATGGATTTGATACCAGGGTTGCTGTCAGAATTGAGCAGGTTCAGTTTTTTGGCCTGCTCCGTATACTTGGCAGCGGGGAGGACAACCTTATTGTTGTCACCACCCTTGTTGCAGGAAGCGGAGAGCACCAGGGCTGCAGCCGCTGCACAGAAAAGAAGTACTTTTTTCATGTTTATAAACTTTTAACTACTTAATAATCAATTAGAAAATACGAATGAAGATGTTCACTTTCACAACCGGAAGGACGGGGATTTTGCTAATGGTGTTGATAATGCCATTATCCTTGTTATCAAGCATTTCGCTGGTGAACACAACCGGTTTTCCGGCATCCGAGAGGGTGTAGTCATAGGACTGGAGCTTGGGGTTGCCGGCATAAACGATACCCAGGTCTACCGTGGTGCTGACGCGCTTGTCAGAGCGGAGGCCGCGGCCAAAACCGATACCGAAGTACGGACGGACCGTCCAGTAGGACAGATCTGCCTTGATGTGACCGGCCTTATCGGAAGAAATGCGGGTTTGAGGGTTATTTTCGTTCAGCTGAAGGTAATAGCTGGCATATTCGTCCTGCTTGAGCACTTTGGAAGCGTCTACATCTACAGCAAGGAGCTTAGGATCTGCGAAATACAAACCCACGGTGAAGTGGAACGAGGTGTTTTTGCCCGGGAAAATATCGAGCAGGAGATTTCCGCTCAAAGAATTGAGGGAAGCTACGGCCGAAATGTTGTTACGGAGCTGACGCGTATTCCCGTTAATGTCAATGGTCTCCGGAATGGCTTTGATGGAGGAACCGTTAATGGGAATATACGGAAGCATCATGGCAATACCGGCATGGAGTTGCAAGTACGGGGTAATGGGTGTGATGGCTTCTGCACCGATACCGTCAAAACCGATGGTAGGGGCAACAGCTAAATGGTTAAAAATTTGCTTGTCTTCCTGTGCACGGACGCTAAAAACCGATATAGCGAGCAGCGCAGTTAAAATTGCGAAAGTTTTTTTCATAGGACCAAATTTTTTTAATCGTACAAATATACTAATATTTTTGTAAAATTCCCGTGTATTCTATCAAATTGTACGAAATTCTTTGTTCTCGACGCGAAAATCCCCTATCTTTGTTTGTTACACAATTTATATTATGTTAACTTGCGGATATAAAAAGTTTCCCCTACCTTTGTACTGCAATTAAAAAAGACATGTCCAAGAAAAGAATCGACTTACTGCTGGAGAACGTCCTCATCGAATCGGTGGCGGCGGAAGGCAAAGCGCTCACTCATGTGGACGGCATGGTGGTTTTCGTAGATTTCGCCGTGCCTGGAGACCTGGTGGATATCCAGGTTTACAAAAAGAAGAAAAACTACATGGAAGGCTTCATCAAACGCATTGTGAAGCCCTCAGAGCATCGACTGGAGCCTTTCTGCCAGCATTTTGGCGTCTGTGGCGGTTGTCGATGGCAGCCGTTGCCCTATACTATGCAGCTGGAAGCCAAACGCCAGCAAGTGGAAGACCAATTGGTGCGTATAGGTCATCTGGAGGTGCCTGAAATCAGGCCGACACTCCCCTCCGAACGCATTCAGTATTATCGTAACAAGCTGGAATTCAGCGCTTCCGACAAACGTTGGCTGCTCCGGGACGAGGATCCCGCCGCCGTTCCTGAGGAAGATCGCATGGGTCTGGGCTTCCACGTGGGCAAATTCTTCGACAAAGTCCTGGACATCAAAGAATGCCATCTGCAGCCGGAACCCAGCAATGCTATCCGTCTGTTTATCAAGCAGTTCTGCATAGAAAACGGATATGAGTTCTATAATATCCGGGAAAATCACGGCTTTTTCCGCAATATGTTCGTCCGTACTACGGAAAAAGGCGAAGTCATGCTCATCCTTATCTTCGCCCAGGAGGACGAAGCCCGCAGAAAAGGCCTTCTGGATGCCCTGATTGCCCGTTTTCCGCAAATCAGCAGCCTCTATTATGTCATCAACGAGAAGCTCAACGACTCCATCTCCGACCAATCCCCCATCCTTTATTACGGGAACGAGGCCATTTACGAGGAAATGGAAGGCTTGCGCTTCAAAATCGGCCCTAAATCCTTCTATCAGACCAATTCCCTGCAGGCATACCGCCTATATAGCGTAGCGCGAGAATTCGCCGCCCTGACGGGCCAGGAGGTTGTTTATGACCTGTACACCGGCACCGGAACCATCGCCCAGTTCGTGAGCCGGAATGCCTCCAAGGTGATGGGTATCGAGTACGTTCCCGAGGCCATCGAAGATGCAAAATTCAACGCGGCGGCCAACGGCATCGACAACTGTACGTTCTTTGCCGGCGACATGAAGGATGTCCTGAACGAGAAATTCATCCAGAAGCACGGAAAACCGGATGTCATCATCCTGGATCCGCCCCGTGCAGGCATTCACCCGGACGTGGCCGACGTCATCCTCAAAGCCGCCCCGCAGCGCATGGTCTATGTGAGCTGCAATCCGGCCTCCCAGGCACGTGATCTGGCTATTTTATGCCGGGATTACCGCATTACGGCCGTACAGCCGGTGGACATGTTCCCGCACACCATGCACGTAGAAAACGTGGTGGCCCTGGAAAGGAAAGATTAATTGACTCGAAGTTGCGCCCGCAGGATTTCCTCGCGGGCGTCTTCGTACCGTATCCGCGCTTCCAGCGTATGCTCCCCTGCCGGCAATTCCACTTGCGTGCCGCTCAGGGGTTTCCCGTCCAGGCTCCAGGTAAGCGTACTGAATTGGACATTTTTCGGCATAAGCACCTGTAAATCAAGCGACTCCCCTGCCATTAACGCACCCTGGGGCAAGGCGATACAGGCATAGCCCATTTCTGCCAGATTCTCGGCCGGAACTTCTTCCAGCCGCATCTGCAGCATCAGGTCCATATAAAAGCCCGCCTTCTTTTGGTACAAGGGCTTCCAGGCCGATTTTTCCAAACTGAACGAGGTATAGTAACTATTCCCAAACTCTCCCGGATAGACAACGGTAAATGGCTGGTTTTCACCGCTTTCCTGAAAACCATAACCCACATAGAGGTCCAAGCCTTCCGGAATGCGGAAATCTTCCTCCAGTGGGATGGATACGGCCACATACTCCCCTATTTCCGGCATTCCGGCATCCTGGTTCAGCTGCCGCTCGCCGGCCACATCTAACGTAACATACAGATTACCAAGCGTTTCCGGATTTATCGCATAAGGGAAGCACACTACTTCCGCCAGCCGGCGACCCACAAACGGAGCCAAATCTTTTGGCGAATAGCGGACGGCAACCATCAACGGCTCACTGACATCCTGCGCAAAGAAACCACTGCTTCTGGACGGGTCGTAGGTAGAAAAGAGTGTACTGGCCGCCGCATCGTTCTTCACAATGGGCAGATACTCGCACAGCAGTTTGGCATGGCCAAAACCCGTTTCCCGTTCCAGGGTGCGATACCCCGGTTTGGAAACGCTCACCAGCCAGCGCTCTGCTGTTATATCTTCCGCGTCTATCTGGAAATAGCCGTACATATCGCTATAATCCGTCCCGGCCACTTCCTCATCGGCCCATAATTGTACCAATGCATTGGGCACAGGGGCGCCCGTGGGGCCCAACACCAGGCCGCTATAGATGTGCTCTCCACTTTGCGAGACACGAAAACGTATTCCTTCTTCTTCCAGGTCGATGCAACTGAAAGCCAGTGCCCCGGCCTCCCCTGCCCAGTCTTCCGGCAGGAAACCGTGGACATTGCCGACGCCCGGGAACAGCAGGGTGGCCGGATTGGGCGAATTGGCATTGTAATTATGCGGATCCGTGGGAGGGACAACATAGCAACAGGGATGTCTCCCATAGGCATTCACCCGGTTGTCGGTACGCCAGTCGGTCCAATAATAGGAGGCCGGATGACCGCCGATATCCCGATCCGATTGGTCCACGTGGTACACCAGCAGTCCCTGGGGCAGGGCCTCGTAATAGAAGTACTCCCCTTCCGTGCTGGTGGCGCTCATGGCCGTTTCTCCAAAGCGAAGCTGCATCCAGCCTTCCTTCAGGGGTATCAGCTGTTCAGGAGACATCCAGCCAATCAGCATTTTTTCCAGCGCAAGCAATTGCGGGGGCGCATCGCCCTGCTTGTTATAGAGCCCGTCGGCCATCACCGAGAACTGGTACATTCCCCCTGTGAGGCCGTTTTTTGTGCCATCGGTGTCGTACAGGTCCGGCAGGCCCAAGGTATGGCCCATCTCATGGATGACCGGGCCCATGCCCACAACCTGCGTACCTTCCTTCCCCCGCAGTTCCGAGGTGCAGAAATAATAGCCCAGACCCATCTCGTCAAAGCGGGCGTCGATCACCTCCTGGTCTTTGCACGTCCGGACATCGGCATGATGCGACCAAATGGCGTCCGCCTGGGCACCGACGGCCTGGTCATAGCCGGCGTAAATGAAGAACACCAGGTCCAGGATGCCATCCTCATCTGCATCATAGGAGGCAAAGTCCACCTCCTCATCCAATTGCCCGCAGGCTTCAAAGAGGGCCCGTTCCGGAGCTATATCGCCCAGCCGTTCCCCATTCTCCATGCGGTCCTTGCCATACGCCGCCATGGGCTTTTCCAGCAACACCGGCCCGAAAACGTCAAAAACGGGGCTGAAACGGCCTCCTGAGTTTTCTTGGAAGTACGTGCTTACCTGCGTGTTCAAAAGCCCGGAGAAAACAGTTTTAGGCTCCTCCAGGGTGAAACGGATGTTGCGGAATTCCACCAGGATGGTGAATATATGCGGCTCCCCTTCCGGAAGCAGCGCCTGCCGGGACGTTTGTCCCCGCCCCAGAACGCTTTCCAGCAGTAACAACCCTATGAGCAACCAGCGTTTCATCTACTGCTCCACCACAAAAAAAGTTTGGTCGCTCTCCTTGAGCCACACTTTCTCATCCTTTACCTGAACGACTTTCAGACGGTACGGGATGCACACGCGGGTGAACCCCTGCTCCGTTTCCAGGTACATGGCCTGGAACTCCATCCCTTTCTCCAGGGGACGCGGAAGACCGCTAAGGCTCACCACCCGTGCCCGGGAAGGATGCACCATGCGCAAGTTCTGCCAAATGCCGCCATAGCGCATGATGCCCAGCTGCCAGCCGTCCCTCAGAATCACGTTTCCACCGGGGACACCGTAGGCGCCCGGCTCTTCTATCTGCAAAATGGGATCTTCTTCAATCACCTCGGGGACCGGTTCCTCTCCGTCGTCGATATGCGGAATTGGCTCCCTGCAGGCAAGGAGGAAAAACATAGCCGCAAAAAGGCATAAAAAGGCCGATGAGAAAAATCTTCGCATCTTTTTTGGTTCCAGTACTCCACAAATATACGCAAAAATCACTAATTTTGCGCAGCAAAAATGGAACGATAATGCTTGTACAGATACTTTTGCTTCTCGTAGGGTTGGCTTTGGTAGTATTCGGGGCCGATTATCTGGTGGATGGTGCATCCGCCATCGCCCGCCGTTTCGGCCTCAGCGAATTCGTCATCGGCCTTACCATCGTGGGCATGGGAACATCGGCACCGGAAATGGTGGTGAGTTTTATCGGCGCGGCGCAGGGCAACGCAGACATCGCCCTGGGTAACGTCGTGGGCTCCAACATTTTCAATACGCTGCTCATCCTGGGCCTCACCGCCCTCATCCTCCCCATGGAAATCACCCGGGAGAACCGGAAAAAAGACATCCCCGTCAACATCCTTATCACCGTACTGCTTATTGTGCTGGGCCTGGAACTCACCTTCTTCGGCTTTGGCACAGACGGTCTCAGCCGCTTAGACGGTGCCATTCTGGTGGCCCTGTTTATCGCCTATATGTGGTCCTCCTTCGCAAAGAAATCGGAAGAAGCGCCGCAGGAAAGCGACGCCAAGCCCATCAAGCCGTGGCTCGCCGCCATCATGATTGTGGGCGGTCTGGGAGGCCTCGTAGCGGGCGGCAACCTGTTTGTGAATTCTGCCACCGCCATCGCCCATGCGCTGGGCGTGAGCGACAAATTCATCGCCATTACCATCCTGGCCGGAGGCACTTCCATGCCGGAACTGGCCACTTGCGTGGCTGCCGCCGTCAAAAAGAAGGGCCAGTTGGCGCTGGGCAATATCATCGGCTCCAACGTGTTCAACATCCTGCTCATCCTGGGCGGCAGTGCGCTCATCCATCCCCTTTCGTTCACTGATATCACCTACGTGGATTTAGGTGCCCTGCTGGCAAGCGCCCTGGTGCTGTTTACATCCTGCCATGTAGGACAAAAAAACAGACTGGACCGGTTGGACGGCAGTCTGTTCCTTCTTATCTGGGCGGCCTATATGGCCTGGCTCATTGTTCATCTGTAAGCTGTTCCTTGGACAGGACAGGATTGCTGTAAATGTGCAGGAAAATATCCTTGAGCTCATGTTTGTTCAGGGACGGTTCCACCATGAGCAGGCGCTGGGCGATGTAGGACTTGAAGGTTTCCAGGTCCTCCGCGGTGTACTGGTCTGCGTATTTTTTACCGCCATTCACCAGGTCATAAGCCATGTAATTGGTTTTCCAGAGCTTGTAACCGCCGATAATCCTGCGGTCGACCACGTGGCGGATAAGCTGATAACGGTCGTTTTTATCGCAGTTGGCGGCTGCCTTGATTTCCTCCTCCGTGAGCGGGTCCAGCACATTCAGGTGCACGTGCCCTTTATACTGCTTGATGCCCATCATGATGCTTTCCAGATCCTCCGTCTCCCCTTTCACGTACTTCTGGGTGCGGGAAATGAGTAGTTCGCGGGCCTTCATGATGTCACAGGGCTCATATTCGTACGAAATGCTCATGGGGATGATGTTCAGGTCTATGAAATTCTGGACGAAATCGCCCTTTCCGCTCATGTCCAGCATCTTCAGGAGGCCCTGCTCCGTGGTATCCAGACCGTCTTTGGTACGACCCTGACGCTGGGCAATCCAGACGGAGGCGGTACCGGAAGTAATGGTTTCACGGATATAGCGGCTGAGCAGCTGGGACGACAGGTACAGTTCACGGGCGGAGATGCCACGGATGACCTTGATCATGCGGTTGGAACGGAGAAGCAGCTCCACCGACTTGACCTTCAGGAGGTTGTCGCCCACGCAAATCTGCGTTTCCGGCAGTTGGAAACGCTGCAGGGTAATCTGCGTAAGGGCCGGATCCAGGATGATATCCCGGTGATTGGACATGGCCAGATACTTCCTGTCCATGTTTTTCAACTTATCAAAGCCCTCGAAGGTGTATTCCTTCATGCTGGTGTCCACAATCCAGTTGATGGCTTTGTTCATGACGATGCCCTGGAAGTCGTCCACGGTGTGGATGCTACGCAATAATTCCCCCAGGAAGCCTTCCGGTTTATCCGGGAAGATGAATTTGGACACCCATTTGGTATTGGGATGATTGGAAACTCTCGCTAACGCGGCCGCTGCTTCTTCGTCGGTGAAGGGAGCTATATCGGAAAATTCGGTCAGATCCATATATTGTTGTTTATCTGCTCTACAAAACTACAAAAAATAATCCAATAAACCTATCTCCGTTCCAATAAAGAGCTGTCTCCGTAGCTCAAGAAGCGGAAATCGTGCTGGAGTGCATAGTCATAAATGGTTCGCCAATCGCCTTGTACAAAGGCAGATACGAGCAAAATCAGCGTGCTCTCCGGCTGGTGGAAATTGGTCACCAGTTTATCGACAATCCGGAAGCGGAAACCCGGGACGATGATGATGCGCGTGCCGCCCACCAGGTTTTCCAGCCCTTCGCGGTCCAGGTATTGGATCAGGGCCTCCAGGGCCTCCACCGTGCTGTACGGGTATTCGCGGGTATAAGGCGCCCACTGCTCCACATCGGCAGGAGAACCACTTTCCAGGCAACTCACGCCCATATAATAGAGGGATTCCAGCGTACGGACCGAGGTGGTACCGACGGCTACAACGGGCGTATTCCCGGCCTTCAGCCGCTGCAGGAGCTCTTTGGAGACCACAAACGGCTCCCGATGCATGGGATGTTCGCTCACCAGGGAACTCTTGACAGGTAAAAACGTGCCGGCGCCCACGTGCAGGCACACCGTACGGGTTTCAATCCCCTTCTTCCGGATACGTCCAAGCACATCCTCCGTAAAATGCAGGCCGGCCGTAGGAGCCGCTACAGAGCCTCGGATATGCGCATATAAGGTTTGGTACCTTTCCGTGTCGATCTGCTCGGATTCGCGGTTTAAATAGGGCGGAATGGGCACCGTACCGGCCACTTCCAGCACACGGGAGAACGGAGCGCCATCTTTCCAGGTGAAACGTACCACGCCCGTCTGGCCGTCCCGCTGCTCCAGATGGGCTTCCAGGCCCAGTGCGGAAATATCGGCCTTGTTTTCGGGATTATAGAGGTGCAGCACGTCCGATTTCCACTTTTTGGCATTGCCGATAACGCATTTCCAGGAGGTGGTTTCGGTAGCGGCAAAGGCTGTATTGTATTCTACGGGCTGTACGGGCTCCAGGCAGAAGATTTCGATGTGTGCGCCGGTTTCACGCTCAAAATGTAGGCGCGCGGGAACTACTTTGGTATCGTTGAATACCATGAGCGCACCATCCGGCAACAGATCCGGCAACTGACGGAACACATACTCGTTTACCGTTCCATCTTTGTAATGCAGGAGTTTGGACGCATCACGCTCTGGAAGGGGGTATTTCGCTATTCTAGCGTCCTCCAGGCCATAATTATAGTCCTCGATATGTATTTCTGGTATCATCAGATTTGTAAATTTCGTGCAAAGGTACAGCAATTCTCGCAAATAGGGAAATCTCACGGAAAATAATTATTTTACACTTGTAAAGTTTACAAAAGTGAAATACAATTTTACCATTTTCTCGTTTAGATTGTGAAATCCAGTCAATTCTGTGACACCCTTGCTAAACCACGTGCTAAAACTCTATAAGAAAATCTTATATTATGTTTTAGCAAATATGTATTTAACGGATTTTCAATACTTTATGTTATCTAGTTAAAGTATCATACAAGGATACGATTACCTGGAGCACCTATTGGGAGCTAAAATGGGCTGTCCGAGCGCATTCAAAGGCATATTATTTTATAAGTAATACTTTATAAATCAAATAATATTTACAACTAATCAGTAGTAATACTTTAAATAATATTATGCCATTTTCACACTTGTATCCATCACCTCCCCTATTCCCCCGTTTGCATTTTTGAAATAACTTGTTTAACTTTGTAAAAGCAAAATTTAGAAAAATGAATCGTCGTCTTTTACAGTTTTTGCAGGCCGAAAATCTCACGCAAACGCAATTTGCGGACACGCTCTCTGTCGCCCGCGGAAGCGTCTCCCATATTTTGGCCGGACGCAACAAACCCGGGTACGATTTTCTGGAAAGTTTGCTGCTCCACTTCCCTCGCCTGAACCTGGAATGGCTCCTTACCGGCAAAGGCCGGATGTACCGGGACGTCTCCCCGGAAGAAAACCAGGATCCCGCTCAGTTGGAGCTCTTCTCCCTGCCCGTACAGACGGAACCACGCAAGCTGGAGAAGATTATTGTCTATTATGACGACAATACTTTTCAGGAATTCCGCGCTTCCGAATAATTTTGCTATTTTTGTAGCATGAGAAAGAAAAAATCACTCGCCCTGGAGGTCGCGGGACTCAATTTCACGAATCCTGTGGGCTTGACACAGGGCGCAGAAGGGCTCAGAAAGTGCCCCCTATGGGCTCCTAAGGCTGGTTTTATCGTCGCTACACCCCCTAGGGACAACCTCATCGAGTGGATCACAAAATTACAGGATTTCACCAAGCAAAGCGTCATCGCCGTCAACCTCCGGTCGGACATAGTCCGCTCTTTCTCCCTGCTGTACGACTTCGCACATTTTATTATAATAGACCCGGATTCCAACAACGGCATCCGCTCTGCAGATATATCCGATATTACGGAACTGATTGACGAAATTGTCAGTCTGCGTCTGTGCTATGAGCGATACACCCCTATCTTTTTACGGCTTACCAATGCGGAAACCCCGGACGAGCTTCATCCGTTGTGCAACTATGCCCGCATGTCCGGTCTGGACGGCCTGGTGGCGCCGGATCCGGCAAGGGTGCGCATGACGCTGGAAGAATGCCAGCACCGCATGCCCGTCATCGGCGTTGCACAAAACGCAGAAGAGGCCCTGCAGGAGCTTCAGGACGGCGCTTCGCTGGTGCAGACGGAACTGGGCTCGCTGGCCCTCAGAAAATTGCTCAGAACGCTCGAAAAACCTTCTAAGGAATGATTGACGCATGTATTTGTACCATCGGCGATGAAATCCTCATCGGCCAGGTGGTAGACACCAATTCTTCCCATCTTGCCCTGGCCCTGGAAGAGGCGGGCATCCATGTAAAACGCATGATTTCGCTGGGCGATGACAAAACGGAAATCGCCACCATCTTAAGCCGCGAACTCTCCCAAAATGCCCTGGTCATCTCTACCGGCGGACTGGGCCCCACCAAGGACGATATCACCAAAGCCGTGCTGGGAGAAATCTCCGGCGCCAAAGGCATGGTAACGCACCCCGGCCAGCTGGAAATGGTCCACAAAATCCTCCGGAACCGCGGTCTGGACGTCCTGCCTTCCAACCTGGCCCAGGCAGAGGTTCCGGACACGGCAGAAGTCATCGTCAATCAGCTGGGAACGGCTCCCATCATGGTTTTCCGGAACGTCCAGGGCGGCGGTACGCTCTATGCCCTGCCCGGTGTCCCGCACGAGGCCGTAGGCGCCATTCCTGCCGTCATGGAGGATATCAGAAACCACCAGCCGCTGGACAGCATCCTGCATCGTAATATAATGGTATACGGCATTGCCGAATCGGCCCTGTCGGAAAAGATTGCCCCGTGGGAAGACGCCCTTCCTGCCGATATGCACCTGGCTTACCTCCCCAATCCGCTCACGGGCATCCGTCTCCGCCTGTCCATTTACGGTGGAAACGCCCAGGAGCAGGAGGCGCGGATGGAGGCCCGGCTGGCGCAACTGAAAGACCTCCTGGGACCGCTCGTTTATGCCCCTAAAGACTCCGATTTGGAAACCACCGTGGGAGAACTGCTGAAGGCAGCCGGAAAAACCCTCTCTGCAGCGGAATCCTGCACTGGCGGAGAGATTGCCCATCTGATTACCTCCGTCCCGGGCTCGTCGGCTTACTTCCTGGGATCGGTTACTTCTTATGCCGTTTCGGTGAAAGAAAAAGTATTGGGAGTATCCCCTGCCATTATCCGGGAAAAAGGCGTGGTGAGCAGTGAAGTGGCAGCCGCCATGGCAGAGGGAGTCCGGCGGGTAACCGGCAGCGATTACGCCGTTTCCACTACCGGTTTAGCGGGGCCCGCCGGAGACGAATTCAACCCGGTGGGAACCGTATGGATTGGCGTGGCCGGACCCAAGGGAACGCGCACCATCCGCTACTGTTACAAGAACGACCGCAAACGCAATATCGAGCGTTTTGCGGCTTCCGCACTCAACTTCTTGCGCTTAACCTTACAAGAAGAGTTATAGTGCTGATACACAATAAAAGTAACACAAATGTTTTTAACTAAAACATTTGTGTTACTTTTTGCTAAAATATCGCTAATCCGCTAATTCAGAGCACTTTACGATTTTCCGCCAAACAGCCATCAAATTGCCTCCGGAGACCTTCTCAATGTCGGTTTCGGAGTAGCCGCGGCGACGCATTTCGTCCCAAAGGACTGCCAGTTTCGACACATTTTCCAGCCCCGCAGGCGGTACCGAAATACCGTCAAAATCGGTCCCGATTCCCACATGGTCTATACCGGCAAAACGGACGGCGTGGTCGATGTGATCCACTATCTCTTTCACGCCCGGACGCCAGATTTCCAGCAGGCGGTCCTGCATCCGGTTCCAGGCATCCACTCGCTCTTTATCGGCAGGATTTTCGATAAAACGGGCCTCCACGGCATCGGCCTCATCCAGGAGGGCGGCATCGGCCGGGTCACTGGCGAAATCGTCACTCAGGAAAGCGGGATAGAAGTTGATGCCCACGTAGCCGTCTTTCTCCCCCAGCGCCTGCAGCATCTCGTCCGTCAGGTTACGACGGTGACCGCACAGGGCCCTGCAACAGGAATGCGTGGCTACTACAGGCGCTTGAGAAAGCTTGATGCAGTCCCAGAAGGTGTTGTCGGAGGCATGGGACAGGTCGATCATCATGCCCAGGGCGTTCATCTCCGCCACCACCTGCTTGCCAAAGGGGCTCAATCCGCCCCATTTCCGGCCTTCTGCGGCACTATCGGCAATGGCATTGTCGCCATTATGGGTAAGGGTTACATAACTCACGCCAAGGCGGTAAAACGTGCGCAGAAGCGAAAGGGACTCCTGGATGGGCGCTCCGTTCTCCATCCCCATAAAGATGGAGATGAGCCCGTCGGCCTTGTTTTGGGCCGCTTCCTCGGGCGAGAAGGCAAGCGCAGCATAGTCCGGATTGGCATCGACGGCGTCATATACCGCCGAGAGCATCTCCAAGGCGTAGCGCGTAGCGGCATCCGGAGCCAGGGAGGCCGGTGTGTACAGCGCAAAGAATGAGCCATCTACACCGCCCTTCCGCAGCTTGGGACAATCCACGTGCGCATGCGGATTGTCTATGCCTATATTCCGCAGCCGGATAAGCTGGGAAGGCGTATCTACATGCGAGTCGTACATTATTTAACCGTACCGGCAGGAGCCAGGGTGGATTTGATAATTCTGTTGACAAGGATGGTGGGAGAACCGGTAAAGAGAACGGTACTGCCGCCTTGCAGGCTCACGTTCAGCTCTTTCTCTACGGCGACATTCACCTTACCGCCGTTTAAATCGGCCTTCATGGCCTGAACCGGGAAAGCGACGGCTTCCACTTCGGCATTCTTGTCGCCATTTACTTCCATGTACTCGGCGGAGCCAGTCAGATTCAGCTTGGAAGAGCCCCCGACATGCAGGATGGCACTCTTGCTACGGTGACTCATGTTGGTATTAGACTTTTCACTCAGGTTCAGATTCAGGACATCGCTTTCACCGGACAGGGCGTTGTCGGAGTTGCCTTTTGCATTCAGGGTGACTTCCTGCGCTTTTTCTGCCAGTTTAAGAACGGCTTTATCGTCCGTATTTACTTCCATCTTCTTATCGGCAACCAGGGAAAGGGACGCATGGGTATTTTTGTCCATCTTCACGGTGATGGAAGAGGCCTGGAGGCTCAGGTTTCTGATCTGGGATTTGTCGCTCAGGGAAATGACCGCGTCAGAGCCATAGAACATCTCCGTTGATGACAGCATGGCATTATCGTCCAGGGTGATGCCGTTCAGCTGCGGCATGGTAACCACGGCGCGGAAGATTGCTTTAGGCGCAGACTTGCCCTTATAGAACTTCTTGATATCCTTGGGTACGGACTTTTCGTCATAAGTAATAAAAAGGGTGTTGGAGCGGACATACACCTGTACGTAAGGCATCAGGTTCTTATCCGCCGTTACACGTACGCCATAGGAGCCCTTGGACAGGGTTATTTCAAAATCGCCATTGGTGTTCACAATGGAGAATTCCCCTACCGGCAGTGTCGTTTCCTCCAGCTGGGCGCTCAACTGTGCACGGGAAGGAAGCGCAAACACGCTTGTCAGTACGATCACGCACAGGATTTTGGTAAAAATGTTTTTCATATCGATAGTATAATTAGTTTTCCAATTGTTCCATCAGGCCGGTCCACTCGTCGGTGTCCGCATCCAGGGCGCGCTTGAGTTCAAGGTACTCTCGCGTAAGCTCCATGACGTCATCCTGGGGGCCCGGGGCGCTGAGTAGCTTCTCAATCTCCCCCATCCGTCCTTCCCTGCGGGCAATCTCCTTTTCCAGGAAACTCACCCGGTTTTGCAGCTTACGCTGTTCCTTGGACACGAACTTTTGCTGCTGGAACTGCTTCTCCGGCTCTTTTACAGGCTTTTCCACCGCTTTCTCCACTACCGGCTGCCGGCGTTCCAATTCCTGCAGGCTTTCCAATTTGCGCTTTTGCAGGAATTCCTGCACGCTACCCAGGTGCTCGGTCACTTTCCCGTCCCGGAATTCGTACAGTTTGTCCACCAGCCCGTCCAGGAAATCACGGTCATGGGATACCACAATTAACGTGCCGTCAAAGGCCTTCAGCGCCTGTTTCAGGATATCTTTTGAACGAATGTCCATGTGGTTGGTGGGTTCGTCCAGCGCCAGCAGGTTATACGGGCTGAGCATCAGCTTGGCCATTCCCAGCCGGGCACGTTCGCCACCGCTCAGTACAGAGACTTTCTTGTCGATATCCTCTCCTTTGAAAAGGAAAGCGCCCAACAGGTCTCTCAATTTGGTGCGAATCTCCCCTACGGCAATGCGGTCCAGAGTGCCAAAAACGGTCTCTGAAGGGTCCAGGATATCCTCCTGATTCTGGGCGTAATAGCCTATTTTAACGTTGTGCCCCACCTTGGCTTCGCCCGACTTGGGCTCCAACTCGCCCATGATCACACGCATGAGCGTGGTTTTGCCTTCGCCGTTACGGCCGATGAGCGCCACTTTCTCCCCTCGCTTGATTTCTATCTGCGCATGGGAGAACACCACCTTCTGCGGATACCCTACGGTAAGGTCCGTTCCCTTGAAAACCACGTCTCCGGAGCGCTGTGCCGGCGGAAACTTCAGGGAAAGGGTGGCATTGTCACTCTCGTCTATCTCTATCCGGTCCAGTTTTTCCAGCGCTTTGATACGCGACTGCACCTGGTTGCTCTTGGTGGGCTTATAGCGGAAGCGGTTGATGAAATCTTCCGTCTTCTCAATCATCCGCTGCTGATTCTCGTAAGCGGCGGTCTGCTGGGCGATGCGTTCGGCCCTGAGCGTAACATACTGGCTGTAAGGTACTTTATAGTCGTTCACGTGCCCCAGAAGGATCTCCACCGTGCGCGTAGTCACGTTATCCAGGAACTTGCGGTCGTGCGAGACCAGCAGCACCGCGCCCCGGAAGGCCTTCAAATAGTCCTCAAACCACTCGATGGACTCGATGTCCAGGTGGTTGGTTGGTTCGTCCAGCAGCAATACGTCCGGCTGCGAGAGCAGGATTTTGGCCAGTTCGATGCGCATGTTCCAGCCCTGGCTGAAGGTTTCCGTGAGCCGGTCCAGTTCATCGGCCTTGAAACCCAGGCCAAAGAGCACCTTTTCCGCCTTTGCACGGGGCGAAAGGCCGGATTCCAGCGCCAGACGGTCGTTCAGATGGTTCATCCTGTCGATGAGCGCAGCATAGGAAGCCGACTCGTAGTCCGTGCGCTCGGCCAGCGCTTCGGTAATATCGGCCAACTCCCCTTCCATCTGATGGATATAGTCGAATACCGACAGGGCCTCGTCCATGACCGTATGGCCGCGATGGTGCTCCATAATCTGCGGCAAGTACCCGATTTTCAGCGACGACGGCTTGTCGACACTGCCGCCGGTGGGCACCTGCTCGCCCGTAATCAGCTTCATGAGCGTGGATTTGCCGGCACCATTCTTTCCCACCAGACCGATTTTGTCGGTTTCGCTGATGTGGAAATTGATGCAGTCCAACAAATTCCAGCTGCCAAAGGATACGGTTACGTTATTGATGGATATCATGCGTCTTTCTTACATAAGAGGATGGACAGTTCGTACAGGCCATATAGCGGAATGGACAGCACGAACATGGAGAAGGGATCGCTGGGCGTGATTAAAGCGCTGAGAATGAGCACGGTCACAAAAGCGTACTTTCGCAGTTTCCGCAACTGGGGCCTGTTCACGATGCCCAGACTGGACAAGACCAGTATGACGGTGGGAAACTCGAACAGCAGCCCGATCAGAAATACCATGGAGGTGAAAAGCGACATATAGGAGCCCAGCGTAATGGTATTGGCGATGGCGTCGCTCACCGTGTAGTTCATGAAAAACATCAGGCACACCGGCAGCACCACAAAATACCCTACCGCCACACCCAGGTAGAACAGCCCTGACGATAACAGAAAGCCTTTCCGGACCGATTTCAGCTCATGCTCATACAGCGCCGGCGCCACAAACTTCCAAATCTCGTAAATGACATACGGAAACGCAATCACCAGCCCGCAGAGCATGCTCACCTTCAGGTGTACAAAGAATTGGGCCGATACTTCCGTGTTGATGAGCGTCATTTCAAAATTCAGCCCCAGGAGGCCGTACAGGATAAAATCCGGCTGCGTGGGCCACAGCACCGCCCAAAAGAGCTGACGCGGAAAAGCCAGGAACACCAGCGAACACAGACACACTGCCAGCACCGAGCGGAACAAAGTTCCCCTCAGGGCCTCCAGGTGGTCCCAGAAGGACATTTCACTGTCCTGGACTGCCACTTTTACTTCTCTTCCTTTTTAGGCTTGTCTTCCTTGACGGCCTCGTTCACCTCTTTCTCCACCTCGTTCATTCCCTCCTTGAAGCTTTTTACGCCTTTACCAAGGCCCTTCATGAGCTCGGGAATCTTCTTCCCGCCGAAAAGGAGCACGATGATAAGAACGATGGCGACAATCTCCCAGGTTCCAATCATGATGAGCGGATAAATATGCATACTATTTGTCGTTAATGTATTTTTCGAAAAGTTCCGTAATGACTTCCGGGCAGCGGATAGGAGTGAAAGTGGCGCTGTTCAGGAAGCCCAGGGTTACCGAGCCCTCCGCGCAGAGCACACCGTCCTGGTTGTAAACGGCCTGCTTGATGAACATCTTGGCCATGGGGATCCGAGTTACTTCCGCAGTGGCTGTGAGCACGTCCCCCATCCTGGCGGGATGACGGAAATTACACTCCAGCGAAACGATGGGAACCAGGACTTTTAATTCCTTTTCGCAGCGTTCGATGGGAAAGCCCACCTGCACCATCATCTCGTCGCGGGCCAACTCAAAATAGCGGACGTAATTGGAGTGATGCACCACCGCCATTTGGTCGGTTTCGTAATACCGGACAGGGAATGTTGTTTTGAATATTGCCATAACAAAAATGTTACAGTAATTAACAATTATGTTTTACTTACTCGTTTCCAGCGATTTAATCTTCGCCTGCAAGCTTTCAATCTTGGAGAGGGAATCGGCCTCTTTTTTACGCTCGTTCTCGATGACGGTGGCCGGAGCATTGGCTACAAAGCGCTCGTTAGAGAGTTTTTTGCGCACATTCTCCAGGAACTGCTGCTGATACAGAAGCTCCTTTTGTGCTTTTTCAAGCTCTTCCGCCACATTCACTTTTCCTTCCAAAACCACAAACATTTCCAGGGTGCGGACCATGAATCCGACGCCTTGTGCACCACCCCAATCCGGCACGATTTCCACTGCGCAGTTGGAGAGTTTCTCCACCACGGGAATCATCTCGGCCGGGAAGGCGCCTTTAATCTTGAGGTTCAGCTGCTCCTTGGGAGGCAGGTTGCGCTGGCTGCGGACGCCACGGGCGCCGTTCACCGTTTCCATGGCCAGGGCGAAGTTGTCCAGGACCTCCTGTTTGAAGGCCTGTGCCTTGGGCGTAGCGGCATACATGATGGTCTCCCCTTCCTTTCTGGGGGCGATATCCTGCCAGAGTTCTTCCGTAATGAACGGCATTACCGGGTGAATAAGCTTCAGGAGAGCCTCAAAGAAGCCCAGGGTAGCTTTGTACGTAGCAGGGTCGATAGGGGCGCCAAAAGCCGGTTTAATGGCCTCCAGGTACCAGGAGCAGTAATCGTCCCAGAAGAGGCGGTAAATGGTCATGAGGGCGTCCGAAATGCGGAACTTGCTGTAATGGTCCTCCACCAGGGCGACGGTTTCGGAGAGTTTGACGGTGAACCACTCGATGGCCTTGGCGGCCACGGGGCTCTGCTGCACCTCTTCACTCACCTGGAAGCCCTTCACAAGGCGGTAGCTGTTCCAGATCTTGTTGCAGAAGGCTGCGCCCTGCTGCACCTGTGCCTCGTCGTAGAAGATATCGTTGCCTGCGCTGGAGCACAACAGCATGCCGATACGGACGGCATCGGCACCGTATTTTTCGATGAGTTCCAGCGGATTGGGGCTGTTACCCAGCGTCTTACTCATCTTCCGGCCCAGTTTATCGCGGACGATACCGGTGAAATACACGTTGGAGAAAGGCTCCTTACCCATGAATTCCTCGCCGGCCATGATCATGCGGGCCACCCAGAAGAAGATGATGTCCGGGCCCGTCACCAGGTCGTTGGTGGGATAATAATAGGCCAGGTCCTTGTTGGGCTGATGGTCCGGATGACCGGGTTTTTCCGGGTCGAATACGGAAATGGGCCACAGCCAGGAGCTGAACCAGGTGTCCAGCACATCTTCGTCCTGCTTGAGGTCAGCGGCGGTGATGGCCGGATTGATGGCCTGAGCAGCCTTTAAGGCGGCCTCAGGAGTGGGTTCTACAACATAGCTGCCATCCGGCAGATAGTAAGCCGGTATGCGCTGGCCCCACCACAGCTGGCGGGAAATACACCAGTCTCTGGCGTTTTCCATCCAGTGCCTGTAGGTATTCACGTATTTCTCCGGGATAAACTGCGTACGGCCGCTTTCCACGGTTTCCAGGGCCATCTTGGCCAGCGTGTCCATCTTCAGGAACCACTGGGCGCTCAGTTTGGGCTCGATAACGGCATCCGTGCGCTCGGAATAGCCCACCGGCGAGGTGTAATCTTCCACCTTTACCAGGTTGCCGGCTTCTTCCAGCATCTTCACGATCTTCTTGCGGGCCACGAAACGGTCCTCGCCTACCAGGATCTGGGCCTTTTCGTTCAGTTTACCGTGATCGTCGATGATTTCCAGCACGGGCAGGTTGTGACGAAGGCCGATTTCATAGTCGTGCACGTCGTGCGCGGGGGTCACCTTGAGGCAGCCGGTACCGAAGTCCATCTCCACGTAATCGTCCTCGATCACGGGGATTTCGCGGTTGATGAGCGGGATGAGCACCTTCTTGCCTTTGAGCCAGAAATGGCGCTCGTCCTTGGGATTCACGCAGATGGCGGCATCGGCCATGATAGTTTCCGGACGGGTGGTGGCGATGATCAGGTACTTGTCCGTAGGATTGCCGTTGCCGTCGGAAATAAAGTATTTGAGGTGATAGAAATGGCTCTTGGTGTCCTTGTGGATGACTTCGTCGTCACTGACGGCGGTAAGTGCCTCCGGATCCCAGTTCACCATGCGTACGCCCTTGTAAATCCAGCCTTTTTTGTAGAAATACACAAAGGTGTTGATGACGGCCTCGCTCAGGGCGGGCTCCATGGTGAAGCGGGTGCGGTCCCAGTCGCAGGAGCAGCCTAACTTCTTGAGCTGCTGCAGGATAATGCCGCCATGCTCTTCCTTCCACTCCCATGCGTGCTTGAGGAATTCCTCACGGCCGATGTCCTCCTTGGCGATGCCCATGCCCTTGAGCTTGGCTACCACCTTGCTTTCCGTGGCGATGGAAGCATGGTCCGTTCCGGGCACCCAGCAGGCGTTTTTGCCGTCCATGCGGGCTTTGCGGATAAGGACATCGTTCAGGGTATTGTTAAGGACGTGTCCCATGTGCAGGATACCCGTCACGTTGGGCGGCGGGATCACAATGGTATACGGCTCTTTCTCATTGGGTTCGCTGTGGAAGAACATATGATCCAGCCAATACTGGTACCATTTATCCTCCACTTGTGCAGCACTGTACTTTGCAGCTAATTCTTTCATATCTTCTTCTTTAATCCTACAAATGTACGCTTTTTTCTGCAAATGGGCAATACACATCGTCATGCCCGGCCCCGACCGGGCATCTCCTACCGCTGGGACACAAACACCGAATCCGCCCTGTCCGTATACAGAATCCCGTCCAGGTGATCAATTTCGTGCTGGAAAATAACGGCCGTAAAGCCCTCCACGGCCTCTGTGCGCTCCTCGCGGGAGCCCGGGGCCACATAGCGGATCCGTACCCGGGTATGCCGGGGAACCAGCCCGCGCTTTCCCGGAACGGAGAGGCAGCCTTCCGGCCCCACGGCTATCTCACCGCCCAGACTGTCCAGATGTGCGTTCAAATAGCATTCAAAAGGCTCCCCAGGTTTGTCGAAGCGCTGCACGCAGACAATGCGCTTGTTCAGGCCCACCTGTGGCGCAGCAATGCCCACGCCATCCTGCGAAGGGTGTTGCACGGTGTACAGCATCTTGTCCAACAGCACCTGCAGCACCGGACTGGAGAGTTCAGCCGCGGTTAAATCCACGCTGGGCGTGCGCAGAATGACACTGTCGACCTCAATGGTGGTCACATACATCAGGGAATCCGAGTCCATGATAAGGGCTCTTTCCGCGCGGGTAAATGCACGGGGCGCGCAGCTCAGCAGTCCCGCCGCCAGCGCTATAAGTAGCAATGTTTTACGCATAATCTTTTCTTTACCACAAAGATATTAATTTTTTTTGCAAATGGTTGGTCAGATTTTTGTCAATGGTTGGTTTTTGGGCCGCCAACCATTGACACATAAAACGAAGCAGAATACGCTCTATCCCCTATTAACTGCAAATGGTTGGACGCATAGAATCCAACCATTTGCAAAAACTTTGCTACCTGGGACCGGCTAGTAGCTCTTGAACGCTGCCCAGTCGGTGGCGGCTTCCGCACCGCTTTGCAAAGATGTTGACAGATTGCTGAAGAAGTCAAAACCAGTCCATGCCTCAATCTGGTCCACGGAAACGGCACAGTCCTCATAGGCGTCGATGGCCGTGGAATACGTGGCCCAATGATTCAGCCAGAAGCCGATAGCCTTGGCGCCGGAAACGCTACCTCCTGACCACTTCACCTTAAGGAGCACCTTCCAGTAATAGTTGGGGACCGGAAGGACTTTGTTGTCGCGTACGCTGGTTATCGTGGTGATATCCTCACTGCCCTCTACCTTTCTAAAGGCTGCACCTGTAACCACATATACGGTATCGGCAGTACCCTTTACGACATTGCGTACGCCATCCTCCAGATTCTTCCAGATATCACCGTTAAAGCCATACTGGAGCTGAGGCGTCAGGTTGGTGGAATAATACGTCTGGGCCATCATGGCATCCACGCCATTACGGTCTGCGTTGGGCAACTGATGTCCACGGGCGAAGTAGTTGTTGCTGTATGCCGCTGTGGGCCATTTTACACCATAGGCGCCCTTGCGAATATTGGTCTGTTTGCTTTCCGGCACTTCCGGGTCGAAATCCCAGCTTTCCTCACGGCCGCTGCCCAAGTGGTTGTTACAGAGCGGATAAGCAACCCAGTAGGAAGCATACATTTCGGGATCGTACAGAATGGTATAGTTCCGCTGCGGCTTGTCGCTACCGGTCATCATAGCCCGATGGGTAACCATGTAAAGGTCCGCCCGGGTCGATGTGGTTGTGCTGGCGTCCACCGTGGTAGTGGGCAATTCCAGCCATCCACCGGGCGTAAAGGAAGCCTTAGCACGGGTAGTAAAACTACGAGTGGCACCATAACGTTCTGTATAGGAGCCCGTTGCACCATCATACTCCAACACGTAGGCTTTATAATAGTACGTGGTATTCTCGTTCAAACTGCTGACATTGGCCGTAAACACTGCACCAGACTCAATAGTATCCAGGCTAACCACCTGCCGCTCCGGATGTTTAAGGGAATCCAGCGAGGTTTCAGTCTCATCCCAATAGAAGCCGGCCTCGTAAATGGCACCAGTAGCACCGGTATAACTACCCATAAGCGTTGCAGAAGAAGATGTGGGTTCTTCTGCTGGATCTCCCGTTGTAACTACAGCCGTGGCACTTGGCGAAGCAGACCACTCAATGAAAATCTTCTTGGCCCGCACGGCATTACTCTTGGCACGAAGGCCAATAAATTGGTAATTATCGTTGATAACAATCGTTTTCACCAACTCAGATTCTTCCGAGAACACAACGGAACCTACTTTTGTACCTTTAAAGTTTGCACCTTGCCATAACTCGTTGGTGCTGGTATAGGCCTCATTGCATGCGTAAATGTCGAATTGATGCGAAGAATCGTAATCTGTTGTGGTATGGATGGTAACCGATTTTACATAACGGTCAGATGCTGTCGTAATGATACCGTAATGCTGATTCCCTTTTCCGGTTATACTTTTGCTTCCCGTATTAGTCTGAATTGCACCACTTTGCGCACAGGTGAGGCCCCAATAAGTAACGCCAGAAGGCAAATCGCTTTCGCTTTTGGTCCAAACTGCATAAGAGCCGTCGCTGTTCGTATTGTCTTTGGTGAGCACATCTACCATACTGGCAATACCCGTCACCGAACTCATATCTACGGTGAACTTGCTCAGTTCGCCGTTCTTAAAAGCAATGGGCCTGCTGGAAAGGTTCAGTTTTTTGATATACTTTTTGGCATCCGTCTGTACCGTGACGATAAGTTCTTTGGTCAGGGTGACGGCCGTCGTGCGGAACCAGACGTCGATTGTGCCCGTATAGGTTAAATCGCCAGCAGGATACAGTCTGAGGCTATTTTCACCGCCCGTGGGCTCCTTGTCCAGGTCTCCCGAGGCAGGGCTGAGGACATAGTAACCGGCCAGCAGCGTATCGCGGCTTTCCAGGGTAATCCACAGCACTTTTTCCGTCGTTGCTCGTGCCGTAATGGTCATTTTTCCGGTTCCACCCAGACGGGCGAACTGGGCCGTTAAAAAGGTAGGACGCTCCGTAACCTCTTGCGGTTTGGACACTAGGACATCGGCATGAGGGTCAAAACTGTCCGTAGGAAAAATCTGGGCCGACGGGATGCTTACCGCATAAGTCCCGTTGATTTGGCTGAGGGCCGATGAAGGATGAACGAAGGTATAAGCGTATTTCGAGCCACTCACTCCACCGGTAAGATTGAAGGAGAACGTGGCTTCTGCACCGCCTTCGCCCAGCGAGTTGGACTTGGCTTTGGACTGTACGGAGCCATCTACGGCCTCATACACGCCCAGGACATCGCCCTCTTTCCAATTGACATTATATCCTCCCATGCCATCGCTGACCACCTCCGTTTTGGTGTCCGGACCATCGGTATATACGGTCATGTGGAAGGGCTGAATGTCCTCTTCTATGGGCCTCACGGGCGTTTCAACTTCCTTGGTGCAGGAAACAACAGCTACAGCGGCGGAAATGCAGGCCGCGAATTGAAATATCTTCTTCATAGGCCTAAAAATCTCCGTAATCTGTACCAGAACCATACCCCTGTCCGGGGGCGTTGTTGTCGCCGTAGTTGCTCAGGTTGAGCAGGGCCCCTTCCGGCTGCAACACGATGGGATGCGCCATAGGGGCGGTATAGATGGTGCGTTCTTTCATTGTCGTTTGATATGGATTTGTAAATATAGCATTATTTTTTGTAAATTTGTACAGTTTAAAGCACAAATTACCATGGACAACAATCAACCTAAACCCCAGAACCAAATTCAGTTGGAACTTAAGCCCGAAATCGCAAAAGGCTCTTATTCCAATCTGGCCATCATATCGCACTCCCGCAGTGAATTCATCATCGACTTTGCCACTACCCTGCCCGGGCTGGCCAAGCCGGAGATCGGCAACCGGATTATCATGACCCCGGAGCATGCCAAACGGCTGATGAACGCCCTGTTCGACAACATTTCCAAGTATGAGGCCCAGTTCGGCGTCATCGACCTGGGCGGCAAGGGCCCGCAGCAAGGGGGCGGCACGTTCAACCTGGCCGATTTCGGCCCGCTGGGAGGCGGCAGCAAATCGTAGCAATGGATTTATTGAAAGTCAAGGCCTTCGCCTTTGATATAGACGGCGTCGCTACGGACGGCAGCGTGTTCTGCAACAGCGACGGCGACCTGTTGCGCACCTATGACGCCAAAGACGGCTTCGCCATCCGCATGGCCGTCATGAACGGTTTCCCGGTAGCCGTCATTACCGGCGGTAGTTCTGAAAGCATCCGTAAACGCATGATTACCAGTGGCGTAAAGCCAGAAGATGTATTCCTGCACTGCCGGGACAAACGGGAGCAGTTCCACCAGTTCTGCGAGCGCTACAACCTGCAGCCGGAAGACGTCATGTATTTTGGGGACGATGTCCCGGACATGGATGTCATGAAGGAATGCGGCTGCGGCGTATGCCCCTCGGATGCCGTGGAAGAAGTCATCGCCATCGCGGACTGGGTATCCACCCGTCCGGGCGGCAGAGGCTGCCTCCGCGAATGCATCGAAGGCACCCTCCGCGCACAAGGCAAATGGGTGTTCAACCCCGGCGAATACAAGCGCAAATTCTAAGGAAATGGACCTGAACGGCAAGCAAATCATCCTGGGCAGCAACTCCCCAAGACGACGGGAATTGCTCAAAGGATTAGATATTGATTTTACGATAGATACGGGCAATCACTTCGAGGAACACTTTGGTGCAGATATCCCCTATGACGCCGTTCCCCGCCTCATGGCGGAAGGAAAATCCCATGGCTTCCATCGTCCCCTGCTGGATAATGAAATTTTGATTACGGCCGATACCATGGTCATTCTTCCTCCGGCCAACGGCCGCCCCGGAGAAATCCTGGGAAAACCCAAGGACCGGGCCGATGCCTGCCGCATGCTCCGGGACCTTTCCGGCCGGGGACACCACGTTACCACCGCCGTAACCATCCGGGACAAGCACCGGGAGGAAACCTTCGAGGTAACCACCCAGGTGTGGTTCAAGCCCCTTACGGAAGCGGAAATCAACTATTACGTAGATACTTACAAGCCCTTTGACAAAGCGGGCGCCTACGCCATCCAGGAATGGATTGGCCATGTGGGCATTACGCGTATCGAAGGCTCGTACTTCAACGTAGTGGGCTTCCCCGTTCAACGGGTCTATGAAAAGCTGCAAAGCTTCCTCTGATGAATCCTTTTTCCAAAACCATACTGGACTGGTACGCCTGTTACGGCCGGGACCTTCCCTGGCGCCGTACGCAGGACCCGTATGCCGTATGGCTCAGTGAAATCATCCTCCAGCAAACCCGGATTGTACAGGGTATGGAGTATTGGAAACGTTTCCTAACACGTTTCCCAACGGTTCAGGACCTGGCCGCAGCCTCCGAAGATGAAGTAATGCGCCTCTGGGAAGGTCTGGGCTACTATTCCCGTGCCAGGAACCTGCATGCCGCAGCGAAGCAAATCGTCGATTTGGGCGCGTTTCCTACCACTTTGGAGGGCATTTCGTCCCTCAAAGGTGTGGGAGATTACACCGCCGCCGCCATCGGCTCTATTTGCTTCGGTTTGCCGGCAGCCGTAGTGGACGGCAACGTATACCGGGTCCTCGCCCGCTACTTTGGCCTGGAAACGCCCGTAGGAACCACCGCCGCCAAGAAGGAATTCACCGCCCTGGCGCAGCGCCTACTGCCGCCCCAGGAAGCATCGGCCTTTAATCAGGGCATGATGGACTTTGGCGCCCTGCAATGTACGCCGCAGAAGCCGGATTGCCTCACCTGCCCCCTGCAGAGCAGTTGCCATGCGTACCGAACCGGACGGCAAGCTCTGCTGCCCGTTAAGAAGGCCGCAGTCAAGGTGCAGGAACGGCATCTGAACTATGTGTACGTGCGTTTCAACGGCGAAACAGCCATCCGCAAACGCCCGGCCGGAGACATCTGGCAAGGCCTTTATGAGCCCCTGGTGACAGACGCTGCCAATCAAACATCTTCGGGAAAATGGTTTTTCGCAAAGCCTTGCGAAAAATATTTTTCCGAAGACACCCCCCGTCTGCTAAAGAAAGGCGTCAAGCACCAGTTAACCCACCGCACCATCCTGGCCGATTTCTACCTCTGGGAGCCCGCAGAAAGGCCCCAGTTGCCGGAAGACTACATCTGGATACAAGAAACGGAGCTTGACCGTTACGGCAAGCCCCGCCTCTTTGAAAAACTATTGGAAATTGTCGGCCCAGGCCGGCAATGACTTACTTCTTAGGTACCTCCTTGATATACACATCCTGCTGCGGGAAAGGAATCTCGATTCCATTCTCGTTGAAAGCATTGTATATGGCCTCGCGGCAGGCTGCCGGGAAGGAGCCATAGGTATCCACCGTAGTGAACAGCAGGATAAGCAAATCCACGGAACTGTCGCCAAAATTGGACACGCGCACCGTAATTCCCTTCTTCTGGTCCACCAGCTGACGGCCGTACTTATCCTTTACCAGCAGCGGCTGCAGGGCCTCCAGAATCACTTTCCGGGCCTTCTCTACATCTGTACCGTACTTAACCCCCACCGTGAAGGTAACCAACTGGTAGGAATTGTTGCGGGTAAGGTTCTTGAAGTTCTTGCCGAACAGGGCCGTATTGGTAAAGAAGATGATGGAACCGTCCACGGCCTCGATCTGGGTGCTCTGGTAGCTCAGACCCACCACCGTACCACGAATGCCGTCACATTCTACAATATCTCCCACACGTACGCGCCCGCTCATGAGCTGGACGCCGTAGAAGAAGTTGTTCAGGATGTCCTTCATGGCAAAACCGATACCGGTTGCAAGGCCCGTGGAGACCAGCGTAAGACCGGAAGCCGGGATGCGGAGCATCACGAAAACGATGATGATATACAGGCCCCAGCCCAACAGTGTAATAATGTTATTGGCCAGGTTGAAGTTGATATCCGTCTCCTTGAAAGCAACGTCATCGCCCAGTTTGCGGAGGGCAGCCTTGGTCCGCCAGACACGGACAAAGGCCTTGGAAGCATACACGATGTACCGGAACAGGAAGAACAGGCACACCACCATGACGATATTCAGCAACGATACCGAGAATCCGTCCTCGCCGTAATGGATAAACGGCTTGAAGAAGATTTCCTGCGCAACCGTAGTGAAATTGAACACCTTGCAGGCCATGAACACCGCACACGGGAAGGAAATCACGAGCAATGACGGAACCACGGTCCGTTTCAGAAGGTCATACAGCCAGGTTACCTCAATATAGGCACCGATACCGGACGGCAGCGGCAGTGAAGGATTGGCCTGTCGATACAGCATCTTGCGCTCCTTGACGTGGCGTTCATGATAACGCGTAAGCAACTCTCCGAGCGCAATCAGGCTCTCAAACAGGGCCAGTTGGAACATCCACCAGATCATCAGCAGCAGGGAGCCCATCACTACGCCGGCCCAGGAAATCAGGGTGGCGACAAGCATGACTATGGCCCCTATCCACAACAGCCATTTATCCTCCCGAGCCACCTTCTTGAGCCGTTTGGCGGCTATCCAGAACTGCCAGATCGTGAAAACAAGCACCAACGCCGGGTACACCAGGTTGATGACACTGTTGGGGATGAAGATGATCCGGAAGTAAATGACGATGAAGGCCATGAGGAGCGTGGGCAGATATGCCCGGACGGTCACCGCATTCTGGTCATGTTCCAAACGGATGAGCAACGAGGTGAAGATGGCGGCAATGAGCCAGGTAAATTCACCCATCATGCCCAGCGAGCGCTCAATGAAGGTATTGTCCGTGAGCTGCGCATTCACCAGCAGGAAGATGCCAAACAGGACATCGCCCAAAAGCGCAATCACCATTCCCTTCCGCTGCAGGAACCACTCTGAGGAGAACCACTTCGTTTTCTTAAGCCCCAGATTGACGATAAGCATGGCGATGGCCGTGGCAAACACCAGGATGAGCAGCAGCAGGAAGGAGTAAAAATACACGATAGGACCGCGCCAGGAACTGGTAACTTCGTTTTCGGACAGATCATCCAGTCGCAGGCTGTAGCGGCTTCTTAAATCCGCCATGGCCTTTCTAAAGCGGTATGGGAGGCGTTGGAGGGTTGTGATGTAACTTCCCTGCCCTTCGACAAAAAGCTTCTCCTGAACGGAGGAATAGCGTTCCTGGGCATAGTCGTAAGCGCTGCGCAGGAGTTCGTCCGTTTGTACGTAATACTCGTTATCCCGCTCGATTTGCTGGAGCTGCTCCCAATAATAGGCCACGATCTGTTCCGCCACGTAGAGGCAACTGTCGCGCATGGCGATGGTGGCATCGTCCATGCGGAGTACCAGCGAATCCTTCACAAAATCAGGCGTTGCCACCGCCATGGTATGCACGGTATCGGCCTGTGCCAGGGCTAAAGAAGCGGAATCCAGCGCGACGGCTATTTCCCTCTTTTGCTCGATTTCCTCCGCAGTGCGCTCGGGGGGCATTTTCCGCAGGGTGAGCACCAGGCGGTTGTATCGGTCCATCTCCGTAGTCAGTGCGGACTTAATCTCCGCATACGGGGTATTCTGGCTCTTGAACTGCTCGTACTGCCGGGTAATCTCATTGAGGGCGAACGTGAGATCGAACGTATTCTCCGATGCCTGAGAATACAGCATGATGGAGAGTTCGTTGCACTCATCCACCAGCGTTGCCAGCTTCTCATGCTGCTCCTGGATGCGTTTTTCCGCCGTTCCGCTGATGCGGATCAGGTTGGCGTAGGTTTCCTTGAGTTCCATCAGCAGCACCGTGAGCGTATGGTTCAGGTTGGCCTCCTGAAACACCGCTCCCAGCGGAAATACCACCAGAAGGGCGCACAGGGCTGCTATTATTCCTTTTTTCCTCATAGTTGACCTTGTTCTCCCAGATGGGAATCCTTAAAGCCAATAAAGTACAGCACGCCGTCCAGGCCGATGGTGCTGATGCTCTGGCGGGCGTTGGCCTTTACGCGCGGCTTGGCATGGAAGGCAATGCCCAAACCGGCCTCGTTGAGCATGGGAAGGTCGTTGGCGCCGTCGCCCACGGCGATGGTCTGGGCGATGTTCACATGCTCGGTCTGGGCGATGAGCTTGAGCAGGTCTGCCTTGCGGCGGCCATCCACGACCTCGCCCACGTAACGGCCGGTCAGTTTGCCGTCCTCGCCTACTTCCAGTTCGTTGGCATAGACATAGTCGATGCCGTATTTGCGCTGCAGATACTCGCCGAAGAAGGTGAATCCGCCGCTGAGGATGGCAATTTTGTAGCCGCAGGTCTTGAGGACGCTCATGAGGCGGTCCGTACCTTCCGTAATGGGCAGATTTTCCGCAATATCCCGCATTACGCTGATATCCAGGCCTTTGAGCAAGGCAACGCGTTCGGTAAAGCTTTCCTTGAAGTCGATTTCGCCCCGCATGGCACGCTCGGTGATGGCGGCCACCTGGTCATACACGCCGTGGCGGCGGGCCAGTTCGTCGATGCACTCCGCCTGGATGAGCGTGGAGTCCATATCGAAGCAAATCAGGCGGCGCATGCGGCGGTACATATCGTCCTTCTGGAAGGAGAAGTCCATGCCGGCTTCCGAGCTCATGTTCATCAGGTCATGCTGCAAGGCCTTTTTGTCATCGGCCGAAAGGAAGCCACGCAGCGAGAATTCTACGCAGGCGCGCACGTTCTTTTCCGGATGCTTGATGCTCATGCGGCCCGTGAGGCGCTTGATGGCGTCGATATTGAGGCTATAACGGCTGATGACATCGGCTGCGGCCTGGATTTGCGCAGCGCTGAGGCTTCTGCCGATGATGGTGAGTATGTAGCGGTTGCGGCCCTGCCGGCCGGCCCAGGCCTCATAATCATCGTCCGAAATGGGTGCAAAGCCAATGCTGATGCTGCCCAGCTCGGTGATCTTGAACAGAAGTTCTTTCATTACCTGGCCGGAATGGGCTTCATCGATACGGATGAGGATACCCATGGACAGGGTATTGTGGATAACAGCCTGGCCAAAGTCCAGGATTTGGGCATCGTACTTAGCCAGAATGGCCATGATGGAGGCGGTCAGACCAATGCGGTCCTCGCCGGAAATGCGGATTAATATCTGTTCTTCTTTCATAATATGCAAAAATACGGAAAATTTCCGTAAATTTGCATTTTATATTGAACGATATATATGGCGCTGTTAATTTTTTACCTTCTTCTTACAATGGGCATCTCCTTTTTATGCTCGTTGCTGGAGTCGGTACTAATGTCCACCCCCATCTCCTACATCACCATGAAGCAGGACGAAGGAGACCGGAACGCGGCCCTGTTCGCACACATGAAACAGGATCCGGACCGTCCCCTCAGTGCCATCCTGTCGCTCAATACCATCGCCAACACGCTGGGCGCCGCAGCGGTGGGTCACCAGGCCACCCTCCTTTCGGGAGAGCACTGGTTCGGCATCATCAGCGCTATCATGACCCTCCTCATCCTGGTGTTTTCGGAAATCGTCCCTAAAAGCATCGGCACTTCCCATTGGAAAAACCTGCTGTGGCTGGCCAAAATCATGCAATTCCTGGTGTATCTGCTGTACCCCATCGTCTGGATCATCGAAAAACTGCACAACAGCATCTCCGACGAGGAACCGGATACCGCCATCTCGCGTGAGGAAGTAAGCGCCATGGCCAACATCGGTGAGGAAGAAGGCGTGCTGGACAACAGCGAAAACAAAGTTATCCAGAACATTATCAAGCTGGACGATATCAAGGCCTATGAGGTCATGACGCCGCGCATCGTTGCCAACATCGCTTCGGAAAATATCACGCTGCGGCAGTTCTACAAGCAGCAGGAACTCTCCCATAACTCCCGCATCCCCGTCTATTCGGACTCGCCGGAATTCATCACCGGTTATGTGATGCGCAACGACGTCCTGGAATACCTGACGGAAGACAAATTCGACACCCGTCTGCGCAGCATCAAGCGCAAAATCGCCGCCTTCCATGAGGAAACCTCTGTGAGCGACGTCTGGGAAAGCCTCCTGCGCACCAAGGACCAGATTGCCCTGATTATTGACGATTACGGCTGCTTCCAGGGCATCATCACGCTGGAAGACATCATCGAAACCATCCTGGGCATGGAAATCATCGACGAGAACGACACCGTCACGGACATGCAGCAGTATGCCAAGGACCGCTGGCTCAAACGCCAGAAGCAGTACAAACAGATTGTACTCCCGGACGAGGACGATGAGTAGGCTGTTCTTCAATCCCCTCTCGGGACTCTTTTACTATCTCCAACCTAAACGCCGCGTACGCCGGAAGGCACCTGCAGGGCCCCAGGTGGAAGCACTTCGTGCCCGGGCCAAGGCGGAACTGCCTCCGCGCCTCCGGGAACTGGCTGCAGCACACGGTTTCACGTATGCACGCGTGTTCATCAAAAACAATGTAAGCAACTGGGGCAGTTGCTCGGTACGGGGCAATATCAACCTGAATCTTAGGCTGGTAACCCTGCCGGAGGAACTTCGGGACTATGTGATGCTGCACGAGCTCTGCCACCTCAAGGAGATGAACCACGGGCCCCGTTTCCACGCCTTGCTGGAGTCCGTATGCCCCAACCACCGGGTCCTGGCAAAAGAACTTCGCTCCTACCGTATCAAATGAAACGCGTTGCCATCATAGGGGCCGGTGCAGCCGGTTGTTTTTGTGCCGTTCAGTTAAGGAGAATGGCATCGGAACTGGCCGTAACGGTGTTCGAGGCCGGGTCCAAAGCCATGGCCAAACTCGCCATTACGGGCGGTGGCCGCTGTAACCTCACCAATTCGTTCCAGGGCATCCGTTCCCTGGGAGAAGCCTATCCACGGGGAGAACGCGTGTTACAGCGGGCTTTAAAGGCCTTTTCGCAGGAAGATACGGTCCACTGGTTCGAGGCCGAAGGCATTCCGCTGGTTCTGCAGCCGGACCACTGCTGGTTCCCGCGCTCGCAAAGGGCCATGGACATTGTCCACTGCCTGGAACGCGGCATGCGGGGGGCGGAGCTTCGTCTCCGGACCCCTGTGCGCAGCATAGAGATGGCCGATCAGGTCGGCCATGACGGGGTCCCGACCGATGCGTCATACCCGGCCACGACCGATGCGTCATACCCGGCTCCGACCGGGTATCTCGTCAATAGGGAACCCTTTGACTACGTGGTGGTTACCACGGGCGGGGCGGCCAAAGGCCTGCCCTTCCTGGACGGTCTGGGGCTGGAAATCATTCCCCCTGTCCCTTCCCTGTTCACTTTCACCATTCCGGATCCGGCCCTCCGCAGCCTCATGGGGCTGGTTACGGACGCTTCCATCGGCCTTGCAGGCACTTCTTTCAAGGCCGAAGGGCCTCTCCTCATCACGGACTGGGGGCTCAGCGGACCGGCCGTCCTCAAGCTATCCTCCTATGCGGCACGCCATCTGGCAGAGCAGCAATACAAGGGTACAGTGGTTGTCAACTGGCTGAATGCCAAGGAAAACGAGGCGCGGGAACAACTCCTGGAAATGGCGGCGGACAACCCGCAGAAACTCCTCTCCAGCGTGCATCCCGTCCAGCAGCGCCTCTGGGAGCACCTGCTGCAACGCGCCGGACTCCGCAAGGACCTCCGCTGGGCGGAATTAGGCAGCAAGGGCCTGAACCGGCTCACGGCCACCCTGACGGCAGACACTTATCCCCTCACGGGCAAAAGCAAATTCCGGGACGAATTTGTCACGGCCGGCGGCGTAGCCCTCTCCAACATCAACCTGTCCACGCTGGAAAGCAAAGCGCATCCCGGCATGTACTTTGCCGGTGAAGTGCTTGATATAGACGCTATTACAGGTGGATTCAACTTGCAGGCAGCCTGGAGTACCGGCTATGTCTGCGCACAGAACATCGTCAAAAATCTAAACGAATAAATGCCATTTGGCAGTTGCGGGCAAAGGCCTCGTCCGAGTCACTGTCCCCCAACATTACGCAGCGCTGCGGTTCCAAGGACGGAAGCAGCGAACAGGCTTCGCGGAACATACCCGGGTTGGGCTTCCGGCGCGGATCATCGTCAGAAACGGCCGTACAGGTAAGTACAAGGTCGATTCTGCCGCCCGCTTCCAGCAGTTCCTGCATCATGCGCGCATGAATACGGGCCAGGTCGGCGTCCGTCATCTCTCCCTTCCCTACGCCCCGCTGGTTGGTAACCAGGACGATATACTTGAACTTGGCAGCCCATAGCGGCAGGGCCTGCAGGATGCCCGGCATCCATTCCCAATCGACCCAACTCTTTACGTACGTGCCCTCCAGATGGCGGTTGAGCACGCCGTCGCGGTCCAGGAACAGGGCTTCCGCCTCGCTGGCAAGGACCTGTGTCGATGCTTTTTGCACGGCAAACCACGCGGGAATCTCCCACTGGGCTTTATCGTAGTCCTCGGGAATGCCGATGTCGATGAAATAGCACTCCGTAGGCCAGCCTTTGAGCGTGCCGGCCGCCGCCATGGGCTCCAACACTTCTTTTTCGAAGGAAAAACGCTCCGGTAGTGCCTCCAGGCGCAATTGACTGCGGTCGATGGCATAGACCCCGGCATTGATGAGGCCTTCCTCGCAATACGCCTTTTCCTTGAACGCAGTAATGGTATGAGATACACTCGCTTCGCTCGGTATGACAGTGACCGTACCATAGCGGCTGAAGGCTTTCATGGGTTTGAGGGCGACAGTGACAGGGCCGGCGAAAGGCATGGCGTCCAGCGCCAGCGGGAAAAAGGTGTCCCCATTGAAGACGAAGACTTTGTCGCCATGGCATTTTTCCAGCGCAAGGCGGATGCCGCCGCCAGTACCGAGCGGGGTCTCTTCTGCAGCGAAATCGTAGCGGAAAGGCCAGGTGTGCGACTGCACAAAGGATATAACCTGTTCCTTTAAGTAACCAACGGAAAATACCACGTGGTCAATAGGATACATGCTCAAGTAGTCCAGCATATATCCCAAGAAAGGACGTCCGGCCACAGGGGCCAGACACTTGGGGATATCGTGCACCACGGAACGGAGCCGGGTGCCCTGGCCGCCGCAGAGAATTATAACTTCCATGCCACGGCGCCGGTTTGGGTAAACTGGAACGGGACCACCTGCCCGGGCAGGGTACGCAATGCCTCACGGACGGCCACCCGCTTTTGCGGCGGCACCATAAGCATGATAAATCCCCCGCCGCCGGCGCCGGACACCTTGCCGGAAATGGCTCCGGCTGCCAAAGCCACGTCAAAGGCCTGCTGGATCTGGGGATTGGTGATGGTATCGGCCATCTTTTTCTTGTCCTCCCAGGCTGAGCCCATGATGCGTGCGAACGTGTCCATATCGCCCTGTAACAGGGCCAGTTTCATGTCCACCGCGCTTTGTTTGATGCGATGCATGGCTTCCACGGCCGTCACGTCGCCACGTCGGGCTGCCTGCTGCTGCTTTTCGATGATGGCGGCGCCTTCCCTGCTCCGGCCTGTAAAGTACAGCAGCAGAGAGGCTTCCAGCTCCTGCACGATCCAATCTTTTACGCGAAGCGGGTTCACGATGACCAGGTCGCTGGGCAGGAATTCCATAAAGTTGAAGCCGCCGAAAGCAGCCGCATATTGGTCTTGTTTGCCGCCGGCGAGCAACAGGTCCTTGCGCTCGATCTCATAGGCCAGGCGGGCCAGCTCGTAATCGCCCAGAGGGATGTCCATCCATTCGGCAAAGCATTTGAGAATGCACACTACCATGGTGGACGAGGTGCCCAGACCGGAACCGGCAGGGGCATCGTTATAGGTTGTAATGGCAAAGCCAGGCGCAGGTACAGGGCCGAAATCCCGCACCACACGGTTGTACACGCCATCCACCAGGATAGCGCCCGAGGAGAGCGGACCGGTGCCCAAAGGAACTTCGCACAGCACACCGGCATCGGCCGCATTTACGCGGGCGACGGGCAGTTTTAGCGGTTCGATGGTGCAATAGGCCGCCAGGTTGATGGTGGCATTCAAGACATTGCCGCCGTACAGGTCGCTGTACGGAGACACATCGCTTCCGCCGCCGGCCAGGCCCAGGCGAAGCGGGGCTTTGCTTCTGATTATCATGCCAAAATAGCGTTTGCAAGGGCTTCCAGGGCTGCCTGGTCTTCCGGTTTGAAGCGGCTGCGGATGCTCACCAACTCCCCTACCTGCTCCACCTCTTTCATGGAGGCGAACATTTCTTTCATGACGCGACCGGCGCTGGGGGCCCAGGAACCGTTCTCAATAAGGGCGACGCGACGCTTCTGCCAGCCTTTTACCTGCAGGCTGTGCAGGAAGTCATACGCAGGCGTGAAGAGGCCTGCATCGTACGAGGCGGCGGCAAGCACCATCGTCCCGTAACGGAAGGCATCTTCCACGGCTTCGGCGCGGTCATCCCTTGTAAGGTCGCACACGGCCACCTTGGGGCAGCCTTTTTCGCGGAGCATGTCGGCCAGTTTGAGCGCGACGGCCGCCGTACCGCCATGGATGGAGGCATAGGCCACAAAAACGCCGGGCGTTTCCACGCCGTAACTGCTCCAGGTGTTGTATAAATCGAGGTAATAGGCAAGATTTTCGCGCAGGACAGGGCCATGCAGCGGGGCTATCGTGTCGATGGAAAGGCCGGCCACCTTTTTCAGCAGCGCCTGCACCTGAGGGCCGTATTTGCCGCAGATGTTGAAATAATAGCGGCGGCCTTCGCAGGCCCAGTCATCGTCCTCATCGCCCCAGAAACCACATTTTTCCAATGCACCGAACTTGCCGAAGGCATCGGCGGAGAAGAGGATTTTGGCCGTGGGGTCATAGCTCACCATCACTTCCGGCCAGTGCACCATGGGTGCGGCGAAGAATTGGAGGCTGTGGGTGCCCAGATTCAGCGTGTCGCCTTCTTTCACGGCCAGCGTGTGGAAGGTTTTGCCCGGCTGGAACTGGCCCAGGAACTTAAGAGCCATCGCACCGGCAACGATTTGGATATCAGGATATTTCTCTGCCAGCAGGCCGATAAGCGCCGAGTGGTCCGGCTCCATATGGTGCACTACCAGGTAGTCCGGCTGGCGGCCTTGCAGGGCCTCTTCCAGATTCTTGAACCAGTCCTTTTCCTTGCGGGCGTCGGCCGTGTCCAGGATGGCAATTTTATCGTCCTTGATCAGGTACGAATTATAGGCCATGCCTTCCGGAACAACATACTGGCTTTCAAATAAATCCAGGGTGAGGTCATCGGTTCCGATGTAAAAAATGTTGCGTGCAATTTCTTTCATATCCTTCATATCCGTTTCGATTGGATTACAAAGATAAAAATAAAATGCGTATCTTGCGGAAAATTTTGGTCGATTATGACGCTGATACAACGTATACGCCGCTTTATTCAACGGCACATTTTCATCTATGAAGACTTAGACACGGCCGGAGCCGCCCAGCGCATCAAAAGCAATATCTGGTTCCGGGGCACCAATGTCTGGATTCTCGCCTTTTCCATCATCATCGCCTCTGTAGGCCTGAATGTGAATTCCACGGCGGTAATCATCGGCGCCATGCTCATCTCCCCGCTCATGGGTCCTATCATCGGCGCGGGTTTGGCGCTGGGAACCAATGACTTGGACTTGCTTAAAGCGGCCGGAAGGAACCTGCTCATCATGGTGCTCATCTCCCTGGTGGCATCGACCCTCTTTTTCCTTATGTCTCCCCTCGCGCTGGTGAATCCCACGGAGCTGGAGGCACGCACAAGCCCTACCATTTATGACGTTCTTATTGCCCTGTTCGGCGGCCTGGCCGGTATTCTGGAGAATAGCCGCAAGGAGCGCGGAACCGTGCTTTCGGGCGTCGCCATTGCCACGGCACTCATGCCGCCGCTGTGCACCGCCGGTTATGGCCTGGCGCACTGGCAGCTGCATTTCTTCTTTGGCGCGCTGTATCTGTTCATCATCAACAGCGTGTTCATTGCTCTGGCTACTTATCTGATGGTCAAGTACCTGCACTTTGAGAAGGTAGCCGGTCTGGATGTAGCTAGTGCCAAACGCCGCCGCAATATCATCTCGGCCGTGCTGGCTATTGTGCTTATTCCCAGTATCGGGACGGCTTTCGAGCTTATCGGCGACAACAATTACGAACGGAACGTGCGGATGATGATGGATGAAAGCCGCTTCGTGGGCCCGCACACGTACGTGTACGATTTCACGGTAAAAGGGCGCACGGTAGAATTTTCCCTGGCTGGCGAACCGCTATCGGAGGAGGCTCGCACGGCCTTCCTGGAACGGGCCGCCAAACATAAGATCAAGGAAAAAACCATTACCATCACGGAGCATTCGCTGGGCATGAGCCAGAAGGACATGGACAACCTCATCAACGAGGTTTATGCCCGTACGGAGGCGGAACTGGACGAAAACGAAGAGCAAATCGGCGGTTTCGAAGCCCGGCTGCAATCGCTGGAAGGCCGCCTGGAAGGGGTTATCGCCATGAACGATTCCCTCCATGCCCGCAACCTGGCGCTGCAGCACAAGGCCGACTCCCTCAAGCACGTGGCCGATTCCCTCGCCCGTCGCCGCTCCGGCAAGAAAAAATAAATTTTGCGAATTCTGAAAAAGATACTATCTTTGCAATCCTTTCTGGTGCTATGGCCGAGCGGTTAGGCACAGGTCTGCAAAACCTGCTACAGCGGTTCGATTCCGCTTGGCACCTCCCAAGAGGTTAACTCCCCGAGTTAACCTCTTTTTTTGTCATGCACCGCCCACTCCCGGACTTGATGGTAATGATGCAAAAAAGGGTTGGTGACGGCCGCCGTGAGGAGGGCCATTTTACGGAGCCCACCGCAGCGGCGAGCTGTAGCCGCCGAGCCGGGTAATGCGAGGCGGCGTCACCCTTTCTTCTTACCTTTTTCTGCATTAAAGTTCAGATACCATTTGATGAAGTTCCTGTGATGGTCCAGGGACAATCCCCGGTGTATTCTCATATGATCTTTAATGTGTCCAAAGAACGATTCAAGACCATTTGAGGTCTTCGGGACATCTGGATGGTCAATGAACTGGAACATGTCTGGAAGAGCATGCCAGATATGGAAGTATGCCTTTCGTATGGTGTCATGTGTATATGACTTTTCTCCGGTGGTGGGAGAAACGGTTTTCTCCTTCAAGAACTCCGAGTACTCATCATACCAATCACTCAAGCAGCGCTTCCAATAGAGTTCATCGTTATGTGTTTTTATCCTACTAATCTGGCAGACCAAGCGACGCAGTTCTATGCCGGCTGCACTCTTTGGATGTTGCGTAATCCAGCCTAGACACTCCCGTTCTATATGGGCTAAACATCTCTGTCTTATCGCATTAGGAAAAGTATATTTGATGGCCCGGATGATATCCTGACCACCGTCTGAGGTAACACTTTCGACTCTGATCTTCATCCTGCGCAGAGCTTTCAGGTCGGCTATAATCTCCATCTCTTTTTCACTATCTGTAAGCCGATAAAACAGAGTGGCCTTGAGATTGTCCGCTCGGTATACTATCAAACAAACCTTGTTGGGGAACCATGTTCCATCAATCAAAAGGTTAACTTTTTCATACTTGCGTATCTTCCAGGATGGCGCTTCATCAAGATACTCATAGAACCATGTTTTGAGTTGACGGACACTGTATCCGCTCATCTCCGAGATCTGTTCGATGGTCTGTTTCCCCTCAATCCACCAGCGGAACCAAACGAATCGATTATTGTGGCTGACATCCTTCCGGCGGAAAGTAAACATACTACCGCAGTTCTTGCATTTATAACGTTGGTGACCATCTCTTCGGCCCCATTTAATAACCTCCAAAAAGCCACAATATGGACACCTTTCTCGCCTTGTTTTTGTCATGAAAAAAGTAGTTTGATGAAACGAGTTTCATCAAACTACTCATAATCGTTTATATATCAAATAGTTTGGAGGTATTTCACCAACCACTTTTTGCACCTATACCACGGATGTGAGCAAGCTCCCACCGCTGGCACAACAAAAAAGCACCGCAGCTAAAGCTGCGATGCCATTCCTTTCTGCGGTGAGTGAGGGATTCGAACCCCCGGTACGCTCACACGTACACCTGTTTTCGAGGCAGGCTCCTTCAACCACTCGGACAACTCACCAAAATGGGGACTGCAAAGTTAGTAAAAAATATTTACTTTACAAGAGTGACGCCGATGCCGGGGTCGGTGGGGAGGGTGAGTTTGCCATCCACCACTTTTACGCCGGTAAAGCGGTCGTTGGAGATGAGGAGGTTGCCGTCCAGGTCGGCGAAGTCCACGGCGGGGGAGAGCTGGGCGGCGGCGGAGACGGCGCAGGAGGTTTCTGTCATGCAGCCCACCATCACCTTCATGCCCAGGGCGCGGGCGGTGGAGACCATCTTCCAGGCCTCGCGCATGCCGGTGCACTTCATCAGCTTGATGTTGATGCCGGAGAAGGCGCCCACCAGCCCCGGAATGTCCTTGAGGCGCTGGATGCTTTCATCGGCAAAGATGGGAAGGGGACTGCGCTCGGTGAGCCAGGCGATATCGTCCAGCTGCGTGACGGGCATGGGCTGTTCCACCATGACGATGCCCTGCGACGCCAGCCAATGAATCTCGTCCAGCGCCTTGGAACGGTCTTTCCAGCCTTGGTTGGCATCGACCGCCAGCGGCACGTCGGTGACGGAACGGATGGTGCGGATCATCTCCTCGTCGGTGTCCAGGCCCACCTTCACCTTCAGGATGTTGAAGCGTCCGGCGGCCTCCAGCGTTTTTTCGCGCACCACATCGGCCGTGTCGATCCCAATAGTATAGGTTGTCGATGGCGCCTTAGCCGGATCCAGGCCCCAGATGCGGTACCAGGGCTGGCCCATGAGTTTACCCACGAGGTCGTGCAGGGCAATGTCGACAGCTGCTTTGGCAGCGGAATCGCCCTCCGACAGGCCATCGACATAGGTGAGGATGTCCTCCAGCTGGAACGGGTCCGTGAATTGCGAGAGGTCCACCTTCTCCAGGAAAGCCGTCACGGAAGCCACCGACTGCCCCAGGTAGGGCGGCATGGAGGCCTCGCCGTAGCCCGTAATTCCCTCATACTCAATCTCTACCTGCACGTCGGGCGTGGTTTTGCGGCTGTACGATGCCACGGTAAAAGTGTGCGTCAGTTCCAGTTCGTAGGGGAAGAATTTCAGGTGCATGCGTCCATCGCCCTTGACGATATTGAAGCGCTGCGGACCGCCGGTGCATCCCACCAGCGCCACACCGGCCGCGGCCAGAGCCGAAGTCTTGAGGAAATCGCGTCTATTCTGCATAATAAGGATTGCTTAACGTAGTTTGGATGAGCGGATCCGTGCCGATATAAGGCAGGATGCGCGTGCCGAAGAGGTATCGACCCGTATTGTAAGCGTCGTAATAGGTGTCATCCGGCACAAAACTGCCGATTTTTACCAAGCCCAGCGAGTGGATGAAGCGGCCGTTGCCCAGGTAGAAGCCCACATGGCTGATGCCGGCGGTGCCGTCCTCCTTCCATCGACCAAAGAAAACCAGGTCTGCCGGCTTAAGTTCGTTCATGTCCGTAATGCGCTGGCCCACTTTGCTTTGCGGACCGGCGTCGCGGGGAATGATAAGGTCGTGCATGAACAGGACCGTGCGTACGAAGCCGCTGCAGTCCATGCCTTTGGGCGACATGCCGGCCCAGAGGTAGGGGAAGCCCAGCATGCTTTTGGCCGTTGCCAGGATGGCTTCGGGACTATTGTCGATGTCCTTGCGCCAGTCGTCTTCCTCCTTCGCGAGTTTGCGGGAGAGGAAGCCCGTGCGCCCGTCCGGGAAGGCCACCTTGAAGTAATTGCCGCGCTTGCCCAGGTAGCGGAGCATGTCTCCGGCCACCACGTCCGACACCGTGGCGGAGGTCTTGGAAGCCTCCTGGTGCACAATGCCGGTGAGGGCCGTCACCACCACCTTCGGGGCGACGTTCCATGCGTGGTAGGTGTCATAATCCATCACGGTGATGGCGTCCTTGTGCACCCAGCCGGTGTAGGTGTCCGGCGTCTGCACCTGGGGCCAGTTGTAGCTGCCGCCCGTCTGCAGGATGTGCACGGGCGTGCCCAGCAGGGCCTGCGACACCATTTCGGCGCTATACGTAGGCGTATCGCGCAGGTTGCATACGGAAATGTTCACGACGCCCCATTCCTGGGCGAACGCGGAAAGGCCGGCAAGTTGCGCCGCCGCCAAAAGGATCATTCTTTTCATTCTGCTTGTAATAATGCCAAGGCCTCCTCGACGGAAAGTGCCTTGTCAATGGTAAATTCTCCGCTCCTGGAACGGATGAGCCCGCTCAGGTGCGCGCCGGAGTTCAGCGCCTCTCCCAGGTCGCGGGCAAAGGCCCGGATGTAAGTGCCTTTAGAGCACGCAATGCGAATAGTGGCCTCCGGCAGCCCCAGTCCAGAAGTATCTGCGACATGGATTCGTGACGATGCAGAGGAGGGTGTAGATGTTTCCGAACCCATGGCCACCCTCGGCCGTGTAAGAGGGAGGGGCCCACAGCCGTTTGTCGTTAGACAGCGCGTTGCGAATTGGGAGGGGTCGCGAAGCGACGGTTCGGAAATATCTATACCCTCCTCTGTAAAACTAAGCAACTCCAACTCACTAATGTTAATTTTATTCCGCTGCAGGGTTTCCAAAGCGGCAGCGTCGATGGCCTCCGTCTTGCCGGCCCGGTAGAGTTTCCGGGCAAGTTCGTAGGCTCGGACTCCGTCCACACTCTTGGCGCTGAACAGCGGAGCCACCTGCTCCTGCTCGCCCAGGAAGGCGGGGAGGGCGGCGCGCACGGCATCGGCACTGATATGCTCAAACGGAAACTGGCGGTCCACCTCCTTCTCCAGGTCGTACGACGGCGTGGTGGCCCCAAAACGGATGCGCGCGATATACTCTTTGTCGTGGCCCTGCAGTTCCTGCGCCCGTTTACACGCATTGCCGATGCACACCAGCAGTACCCCCGTCGCCAGGGGATCCAGCGTGCCTGCATGCCCCACCTTCAAGTTCTTCTTCCCGAAGTGCTTGATGGCGGCATATTTGAGTTTGCGGATGACGTCGGCCGAAGTCCAGCGGTAAGGTTTATCTACCGCCAGCACAATGCCTTCCGGATAATCGGCAATGTCGCGGGAGAAACTCATTTGACGGGCATCTTGTCGATGCGGTTCTGGTGACGGCCGCCCTCAAACGGGGTGTCCAGCCACTCACGCACGATGGCCGATGCCAGGCGGTAGCTGATGAAGCGGGCCGGCAGCACCAGCACGTTGGCGTTGTTGTGTTGCGCCACCAGATGGCCGATAGCGGTGCCCCAGGCCAGTCCGGCGCGGATGCCCTGGTGCTTGTTCAGGGTGATGGCCATGCCGTTGCCGGTGCCGCAAAGGGCGATGCCCAGGTCCACCTCGCCGTTTTCCACGGCATAGGCCAGTTTATGGGCATAGTCCGGATAGTCCACGCTCTCCGTGGTGTCCGTACCAAAATTCACTACCTCGATGCCGCGTTTCTGCAGCATTTTCACAAGCTTGAACTTGTATTCCACGCCCGCGTGGTCGTTGCAAATGCCAATTTTCATATCGTCCTAAGTTTATACTACAAAAATAGTAATTTTATGCGATAATTCCCTCGTTTTCCGTTCATTCCTTTTCTTCTATTTTCAGGGCGCCGCGGTAGGTGATGTCGTCCCGGTTGACGCAGTGGACAAAGAGGTCCGCATCGCCGCTGTCGAAGACAGTCAGAGTATAGACATAAGAGTCTTCCTCGTTTTTTACGCCGATTTTAATCGTCCTTTTTTCAGAGGACGATCCGGAATCGGAATAAGAGGCAATCTTCTCCTGGAAATTAAGTCCCTTGCCACCACCATAGGGCACCATCCTGGCCTCTCCGAAGTAGGGGAGATTGGAGAAAAGGGTGTCGCCGTGGACCTTGATGGAATGGGCGGTGACGGCTTTCCCGCCGGTGCGAAGCGGAACCATGAAATTGATGTCGATGGTGTAGTTTCTGGAGTCCAGTATCTCCTGAATGCGCCGGGCTTCGGCCTGTTGTTCCTGCGGAGTCTTCCTGGTGACGCCACAAGCGGTGGCAATCACAACGAAGAGGATGGCGATAAGACGGATGGGTTTCATAATTTGCTCGTTCATTGAATTTCATCATCAATCACTTAAGTATTCTTCCAGGAACTCTGAGGCGTCGGCGACGCAGTCGGGGCAGTCACGGAGGGGCTTTCCGGTGCCGATTCCCTTCAGGAACTTACACTGGGTGGCGCCGTTTCTTGCCTGGAACTTGGACATAATCTCTTTCATGCGGGCGCGGGAGAGGTTGCGGTCTTTGGTGTGAAGCCCGAGGACCATTCCGGCCCCGACAAGGGCTCCGCAGGTGCCTTCCATGTTGCCCATGCCGGTCCCGTAGGCCCCGGCGATGTCAAGGGCGGTCTGTTCCGGAAGTCCGACAAGGTCACAGTAGGTGCAGACAACCGATTGCGCACAGTTATGGGTGTTGAGCCGTTTCTTTTCGGCTGCTAAATGTTTTCTTGTTTCCATTATTAAGGTCGATTAAAGGTCGACATAGGCGTCGTGTTCCAGTTTATAGAACCCGCAGGGGAGTTCATCGATAAGGTCGCGGCTGCTGTACGCTTCCGCCGTGTACTTTGCAGTAAGGACGTCTCCGGCATGACCGTGGATCCAGACTCCGAGCGCTGCGGCATCCTCGGCTCCGTATCCCCTTGCCAGGAGGCCGCCGATAAGGCCGGTGAGGACATCCCCGCTGCCGCCTTTGGCCATGCCGGGGTTGCCCGTTGTGTTGACGAGGCATTCCCCGCTGGGGGTAAAGATTCTGGAATGGTAGCCCTTCATGACGATGTGGCAGCCGGTCTCCGCGCAGAGTTCCCAGGCGAGGGTTTCCCGTTCCTTGTCGTCCCGGCAGGGGAGGAGCCGCTTCAGCTCTCCTTTGTGCGGGGTGAGAACGGACCCTGGCGGGATAAGTTCCGTCCAGTCGGCCATGACCGAGAGGATATTGAGGGCATCGGCATCCAGCACAGCTGGAATGCGGCGTTCACAGGCTTCTCCCAGGAGGTCCATCATGGCATTCATCGTGCCGGGGGACCATCCAAGTCCCGGGCCGATGGCAAGGGCGGTGTAGCGCTCGAGCTTCTCCGGGACCGTGCTGAAGTGGCTTCCGGGGTCCTCGGAGAGCATGGCGGAGGGATAGGAGGCCGCTGCCGCGAAAAGGGTCCTGGGTGTGGAGTGAAGCATCACCAGGCCGCAGCCGGAGCGGAGTGCCGCTCCTGTGGCGAGAAGGGCTGCCCCGGGCATGGTTTCGCAACCGGCAATGACAAGGAGCCTGCCATAGTCGTGCTTATGGGAATCGTTTTGGCGGCGCAGCAACCGCGGACGGAGGAATTCGGGCGTGATCTCTTGCATGGTATACAAAGATAAATATATTTTCTATTTTTCGTATATTTGTCTCTACAACCTTGGCTATTCTTCGTCATACGGACATTGCATCCCTCCCGGCGGTGGGCATCGTGGGGGAGGTGAATCATGTGCTCGCGGAGAGGGGCAAAGTCATTGTGACGGCGCCTCCCGGGACGGGTAAATCCACGGTCCTTCCGCTCACCATTGCCGATGCGTTCCCTGAAGGGAAAGTCATCCTGCTGGAACCCCGGAGGGTGGCTGCCCGGCAGGTCGCATCCCGCATGGCCTGGCTCCTGGGGGAGCAGGTAGGGGAGACGGTGGGTTATCGCATCCGCTTCGAGAGTCGGGTCTCTCGAAAGACCAGCGTGGAGGTGGTGACGGAGGGCATCCTGACGCGGATGCTGCTCGACGATCCTGCCCTCGAAGGGGTGGGAACGGTCATTTTCGACGAGTTTCATGAGCGGAGCCTCACCTCCGACGAGGCCCTCGCCCTCACCCGGCAGTGCCGCGCCCTCCTCAGGGAGGATCTGCGACTGGTTATTATGTCTGCCACCATCGATACGTCGACCCTGTCATCGGCCCTGGATGCACCCGTAGTGGAGAGCGAGGGGAAGATGTTCCCGGTGGAGATTGTTCATGCGAAGGAGGAGGCCGATGCCTTTGGCTGCGCCTCCCTTGTTGCGAAAACCGTCCTGCAGGCGCACCGCAGCCACGCGGGCGATATCCTGGCCTTCCTGCCGGGAGAGGGGGAGATTCGCCGGGCGGAAGAACTCCTTTCCGGGAACCTTGGGGATACGGCTATTTATCCGCTCTACGGCCTTCTTTCTAATGACGAGCAGGCGCGAGCCATCGCCCCCAGCCGACCCGGGGAACGGAAAGTGGTCCTCGCTACCCCCATCGCCGAGACGTCCCTCACCATCGAAGGCGTGCGGGTGGTGGTTGATAGCGGCCTGTACCGGAAGATGGTCTTTGATCCGCGCAGCGGACTCAGTCATTTGGAAACGGTGCGGATATCCCTCGACATGGCCACCCAGCGGACGGGACGCGCAGGACGCGTTGCACCCGGCATCTGCTACCGTCTGTGGAACGTCGGCACGGAAGCCCGCATGGCGAAAATACGTACACCAGAGATATTGGAGGCCGATTTAGCCCCGCTGGTACTGGATGCCGCCGTCTGGGGAGAGAAGGAAGTGGAAAGCCTCCCGTGGCTCACGCCTCCGCCGCGTCCGGCCCTTGTCCATGCCCGGGAACTGCTCCTGTCCCTCGGCACCATCGACGAGGAGGGCGGCATCACGGCTCACGGAAAGGCGCTTTCGAAACTCCCGTGCCATCCCCGTATCGCGGCGATGCTCTTATCGGCAAGGACCAGTCAGGAAAAGGCCCTTGCGGCCGACCTCGCGGCGCTTCTCGAAGAAAAAGACCCGCTGGCAGGCGAAGGAGACGTGTCGATGGACCGGCGCGTGGATGCCCTCCGCCATGGGAGAAACTCCCGCCAGTGGAGCCGTATTGCGCGGATTGCCCGGCAATATGCCGATATGGTAAAGGCGCCTGTCGATGACACGCCGGTAAACCCTTACGATGCCGGGCGGCTGCTTGCCCAGGCGTATCCCGAGCGGATCGGAAAGGCCTGGAAAGAGGGCGTGGGTACGTTCCAACTCTCCGGCGGGGAGCTCGTGGCTGTGGACGCTTCAGACCCGCTCGCGGGGGCGGAATGGGTAGTTGCCGCGTCGATGCATCCGAACGCCGGAGGGGTCGGCAAAGTGTTCCTTGCCAGCCTCGTGGCTCCGGAGGGCCTGTCGGCCTTCACGCGGGAACGCGACGTCGTCTTCTGGGATGCCAAGGGCGGATCGGCCGTCGCCCGCCGGGAATGCCGATTGGGCGCCATCCTCTTATCGACCAAACCCCTGTCCGGCCTTGAAAGGGAGCAGGTGCAGTCCGTAATCTGTGATGCCATCGTCAGAAATGGCGCGTCGATGTTGTCCTTTGACGATGAGGTGGGGAACCTGCAGCGGCGCATCGCCTTTATCGCACTTCGTCACCCCGAGCTCGAACTTCCGGCGGTGGATATTAGTTCACTTTGTGCCGATGCCCGCGAGTGGGGACCGCTCTTCATCGGGAAGGCGACGACGGCCGCAGAACTCAAGAAAATCGACCTTTGCGAGGTTATCTGGAGCCGGCTTTCGTACAGCCAGCAACAGGCGATGGAGCGTCTGGCACCTACCCATATCACCGTGCCGACGGGTAGCCATATCCGCCTGGAGTACCGCCAGGGAGCGGAGGCGCCGGTTCTGCGGGTACGGCTGCAAGAGTGCTTCGGGCTGGTGGATACTCCCGAGGTAGACGGCTCGTCGGTGCTGATGGAACTACTTTCCCCAGGCTACAAACCCGTGCAACTTACTACGGATTTGCGGAGTTTCTGGGGCGGGACCTATTTCGAGGTCCGGAAGGAACTGCGCCGGCGTTATCCCAAGCACGCCTGGCCGGAAAATCCCCTGGAGGCCGAGCCCGTTCGCTCCGCAAAGAAGTGTGTTCCAAAATAAATTGTTATCTTTGTGAAAACGAAAAAAGATATGAAAATCAGACTTTTATTGGCGCTCCTGCTCATAGGCACGGCCCTGAATGCGCAAGTGAAACAAATGCGGATTGTTTATTCCACGGGGGAGGAAGGTGTCCGCTACAATTTTACCTATAACAAGGATGGCGCGCTGTCGCAGCTGAAAAAGCAGGTCCCCGGCTCAGGCGCTGCTACCATTCAGTTTGTATACGACGAGAAGCACAACCAGATGATGACCCGTGCGCTGGAGGGGCAGGCTCCCGAGAGTGTGTCGCTGTTGCTGCCAACATATTCCCTCTTCAGCAATCACAAGGCATTTTCCTGTACGGTGGGCCGGAATGTGATGTCGCTGGAAAAGGGGGAGGACCTTATAACCCTTGGCAGTTATACGGGGCTGCGTTACCAGGATGGATATCTCCAGGACTGTTATTTCGAGGATTTTATGACCAACGGTGTCTGCAGTTTCGAATTAGCATGGAAAGAAGGCCTTCTGACAGGACTTAAGGGCTTTGGACCCGGCGATGAATCCTTCGATGTCAAGGATATGCGCTATGACGCTTCTCCCAATCCTTTTAGCCCGGTAGATCCGCTTGCCTATATGATTCTGAACGAAGTCGATCTTTTCTGGCAGGGTCTCGCCGGTGAGCGGCCTTCCAAACAGCTCAAGTCGTACCAACTTCGCGTCAACGAGTGGGGGGAGGTCAATCCGAACGACCCTTGGATACAGGTCCGTTTTGAATATGTGAAAGATGCGGAAGGACGGATCACCCAGGTGAAGGAACTGCGTGACGATGCTTTGTTCAGAACAATGATAATTGCTTGGTAATTAATAAAAAGACTATGCGTATCTCAATTATTACTTTCGCCCTTGCGCTCGCTTGTGTGAGCATGGTTTCCGTTACAACTTCTTCTGCGAGCAGTGTGCAAACGCAGAATCAACCTGTACAGCAGGATCAGGACCAGCTGGTCGGCCAGCGCTTCATAGACGTGCAGGCAAAGGACGTCAATGGAAAAACACACCGGCTTAGCCAGTATGCCGGCAAGGGGAAGTGGATCCTGCTGGATTTCTGGGCCTCCTGGTGCGGCCCTTGCCAAGAAGAAATGCCCAACGTCGTGGCTGCTTACAAGAAGTACCACAGCAAGGGATTTGAAATCGTCGGTATTTCCCTGGACGAGAGCAAGGAAGAGTGGGTGGACGCCATTGAAAACTGGGATATGCCCTGGATCCACCTCTCAGACCTTAACGGCTGGAAGTGCAAGGCCGCGCAGAAATATGGCGTAGAAGGCATTCCCACCAACTTCCTCATCAACCCCGACGGCGTCATCGAGGCGTGTGACCTTAGCGGGGATGAATTGTCCGAATTCCTCTCAGCTGCTCTGTAGAGAGTTTCGGCTCAAAGGTTAGTCAGACCGGCAATCATCTAAGGGCAGGAGAAAACCATGAGAATTTGCGTCATCGGCGGCGCCAACGTGGACATCACCGCTACGTCCGGCCGCGCTTTCCAGTTCGGTGATTCCAACCCCGGGACCGTCCAGGTCTCCTGGGGCGGTGTGGGACGGAACATCGCGCATAACCTGGCGCTTCTGGGAGATGAGGTAGAGCTGGTGACCATCTTCGGCGGTGGCCTTTTCGGCCCTGTCATCGCTTCATCCTGCCGGGAGCTGGGCATCCGGATCGACCATTCGGAAATCGCCCATGAAGGGACCAACTCTTTCTTTGTGTCTGTCAACAATGCCGATGGGGAACTCGTCGGGGGAGTGGCCGACATGAACGCCACGGAAGGGATGTCTCCGGAGTGGCTCTCAAAGCGTCTGGAAGCCATCAACAGTGCCGATGCCGTTGTTGCCGATGCCAACTCATCGGCCGAAGCCCTGGCCTTCCTTATCGACCATTGCACGCGTCCGCTGTACTTGGATGCCGTCTCCGTGGCCAAGGCAGGACGCATCCGTGAGGCGGTGAGGCTCTCTGAGAAGAAAGCCTTCTATACCCTCAAGTGCAATGCCCTTGAGAGTCAGGAACTTGCGGACCTCGGGGAAGAGGCCGTTATCCGGCGGAAATACGTCAGTATCGGAGCCGAAGGGCTTCGTGTGGAAGAGAACGGACGGGAGTACGCCTTCCCGGCGCTTCCGTGTATCGTCAAGAGCGTCACCGGCGGGGGAGACGCCCTCCTGGCGGGCATTGTTCACGCAGGAGTGGATGCCCCTGTTACCGAGACGGCCCGCTGGGGCCTGGAATGCGCCCGCTGCGCCGTGGAAAGCCCCAATGCCGTGAGTGACCGCATCGCCCTTATTTCAAAAAATGTTATATTTGTGCATGATAACCAAGAACATACCCCCTACCATGACCCGGATCCTCAAACCCGAGATTGAACTGGAGCAAGCGCTTGCCGGTCAAATTTATAATGCCCTTGAGGGCGATGTCGTCCGCTTCGTCCTTAAGAATGCCCAGAGTTCTACGGACGACGATTATTGGAGAAGCCGTATGGAAGGCCATTGCATGAAGGTCGAAAAAAACCTTCTCGGCAACTTCTACAATCTGTGCCACGAAGTCAAGCGTCGCCTGAACTTTCAGGAGGATGTCGATTTCTACGTTACGGGCGATTCCTCTATCAATGCCTTCTCCATCGCTGCGGAAGACGATCAGCATCCCCATATCGTCAATGTAAATTCCGAACTCTTCAACCTGATGAGCGAGGACGAGTTAAAGTTTGTGGTCGGTCATGAGCTGGGCCATCTCATTAACCAGGATACGGCGTTAAGGCGCCTGATTCACTTTGTGTATCCGCCCCAATCGACCCAGATTCCCATCACGCTGCAGTACAAAATCCACCTGCACGACAATTTGGCGGAACTGGTGGCGGACCGGTATGGTTATATCGCCTGTGGAAACCTGGAGGCTTGCGTAACCGCTTTCTTCAAGATGGCCTCCGGCCTGGACCTGGAGAAGATGCAGGTGAGCATCGAAGACCTTCTGGCCGATAACAGCAAACACCTGGAATATTTCCTCAAAGGCGGCGGCATGAGCCATTACGACCATCCGGTGAACCCCATCCGTGTGCAGGCTATTAACCTGTTCGCCAACGCCCGGAATCAGGAGGAACTGGAGAAGGGCATGAACGAGCTTATTCAGGTGTTGCTGAAAGTGGGCAATAATCCTATGGATCAGCCGATGTCCATCTTCGTCGCCACGGCCGGTATCATTGCCGCGAATGTGGACGGAAATGTGACCAAGGAGGAATACGAGCACATCATCGGGACCCTTTCGGGCAGCATGATCTTCCCCAAGAATTTCCTCGATTCCGTGCTGAAAGAAGATGTCGATGCGCTTTTCCAAGAGTCTGTCAAGACCATCCTCTCCATCAATCCGAATCTGAAGTCGAATATGATGGAATACATCATCGGCATTATTCTGGCCGATAGGGAAATCGGCGAGAAGGAGGTGAATTTCATTTACGGTATCGGTAAAAGCCTCGGCCTCAGCGTACAGGAAATTTCCATCCTCTTTGCCGGCATGGTCCAGCGCAGCTTCAATCCCAGCCTGGACGCTATCTCATAGGGGCGGTCACTCCCCGCAAATCATTTCCATGGAGGTGTACTGCGGCTTGAAGCCGAGGCGCTCATAGAAGGCCTTGGCGCCGGGATTGCACTCCCATACGTGGAGGGTAATGTTGTGGCAACCCTTCTTTTCGGCAAATGTTTTCACGTATTCGAAGAGCGCTGAGCCGACATGCTGGCCCCGGGCGTTCTCATCGACACAAAGATCGTCGATGTAGAGCGTGGTGATTTCCTTGAGGCTGCCGCTGCCCTGATGTTGGATGGCGCAGAAGACATAGCCGAGCACGGCGCCTTCCTTTTCATAGACAAAGACCGGCGTGTCGGGATTGGCAAAGATGTCCAGCAGTTCTGCATCCGTGTATTTTTTCCCGACCTTGTTGAAGAGGTCCGGACGGCCTTTGTGGTGAACAGTGAGCACCTGCTGCAGGAGAGCGTTCACAGCTCCCAGGTCGCGCGGCTCCGCTTTTCGTATCAGTGTTTCCATACTTATGCTTGATCCCTGCGAAGATAAGAAATTTTCTGCTACCTTTGCATGTGACATGAAGAAACTGCCGAACACATACGTAATCATCGCCATGCTCATCGTGCTGTGCGCCGTCCTTACCTGGATGGTCCCGGGCGGGCAGTACGTCACGAACGGGGAGGGGAGACTCACCTATGAGGAGGTGGCTGCCGTCCCGCAGACCTGGCAGGTGTTTTCGGCCATCTACCATGGCTTCGTGAAGCAGGCGGGCATCATCATCTTCATCCTCGTTGTCGGCGGGGCGTTTTCCCTTCTTAATGCTACCGGAGCCGTGGATGCGGGGATCCGTCGCTTTATCGCTCGCATCGGCAAGAAAGACAAACTGGTCTTGGTGGCGCTGACCCTCCTTTTCTCCCTTGGCGGAGCGGTGTTTGGCATGAGCGAGGAGGCGATTCCGTTTGTGGGAATTGTCGTCCCGTTGGTGGTGTCGATGGGCTATGACGCCATCATGGGCCTCCTGGTAGTGTATGTGGCTTCGAACATCGGCTTTTCCAGCGCCTTCCTCAATCCCTTCACGGTGGGAATTGCGCAAGGGATGGCGGATCTTCCACCCTTCTCCGGAATGGGCTACCGCATCTTCTGCTGGGCCTTCCTGACCGGACTGCTCTGCCTGTTTGTGGTCCTTTATGCCAAACGGACCCGGCGGGAGCCGCTGGAGGGGAGCGCCCTCAATGCGGAAGCCCTTTCTGCAAGACAGGCGTGGATTCTGGGGGTGCTGCTTGTCACCGTCATTGCCCTTGTCGCCGGGGCCACCATCTGGGGCTGGTATATGGCGGAAATTACCGGCCTGTTCCTGGCCATGGGCATCCTCTGCGGCATCATCGCCCGCTTCCCGGCCAACCGGATTGCGGACGAACTCATAGCCGGCGCCAAGGACATCCTTCCGGCCGCTCTGGTGGTGGGTTTCGCTTCCGGGATAGTCATTATCCTGCAGGACGGAAAAATTGTGGACAGCATCCTGCACGGCATGCAGGATTCGCTGGACGGGACGGGGGAGGCCTCCTCCCTTACAGCCATGTATGGCATCCAGGCAGTCATCAACTTCCTCATTCCCAGCGCCACGGCCAAAGCGGCCATCACCATTCCCATCATGGCCCCGTTCTCGGATCTGGTGGGCGTGTCCCGGCAGGCGATGGTGCTGGCATTCCAGTTTGGAGACGGGTTTACCAATATGATCACCCCCACCTCCGGCGTCCTCATGGCGGCGCTGGCCATGGCCCGCGTTCCGTACGAGAAGTGGCTGCGGTGGGCCTGGAAACTGGTGGCCGTGCTCCTGGTACTGGGCCTCATTCTCCTTCTGGCCACCCTTCCGCTGGCCCCGGCGGGGTTTTAAATATTTTCTGGCTTATAGGATTGTCAGGCCGGCAATCACGGCGCTAGTGAAACCTTCCTTTTCCATGGCCTCCTAGTATAAAAAAAGGCCCGGGGACTTCCTTCGTCCCGGACCTCAGGAGTACATTGACCTTCTGGCGCCTTAGGTAAAAAAACAGCGATTACTGGATCTCAATCTGTTTGACGGCCTTCTGCACATCCACCTTTTCCTTCTTGGGGATGCGGACATTCAGAACGCCGTGCTCCACCTTGGCCTCGATCTTCTCGGCTTCGGCATCCTCGGGAAGGGTGAGCATCTGCTGGAACTTCTCATAGGAGAATTCCCTCCGGAGATACCTGCCGTGATGCTTCTTCTCATGGTTCTCGGCCTTCTTCTCCATGTTGATTACAAGGTTGTTATCCTCGTCCACATGGACCTGGAAGTCCTCTTTGGTGAGACCCGGAGCGGCAAGCTCTACGTCATATTCCTTTTCGTTCTCAAGTACATTGATGGCCGGAGCGGTGTAGTTCGTCCTTTCCATCCAGCTGTTGTCGAAGAAGTCGTTGAAGATGTCAGGCAACCAGCTTTGTTCTCTTCTAATTGTAGGTAACATAACAAAATCACTTTAAACGTTCTTCGGTTTCGGGTCCTTACGTGGCCTTCCGTCCGGTTTCCTTAACGGAACGCCTAAGGATATTGCAAAGCCGGAGCCAGTGCGTCAGAAATGGACTTTTTGGCAAGACTTGGGTGACAGAAAGTCCATTTTGTGGACAAAATGTCCAGTTTATTGACACTCTTCCGTGGCACCTGTCACCTTATTTCTTTGCCCAGGTATTCGCTAAAACAAGAACTATGACAATCAGAACGACCAGGCAGGATTGGAAAATGATGGCCGCTACATTCGTATTACCCATCAGGAAGAGAAAGAACAGGGCGGCCAGGGCAAAGTGGAAACAGGCGACGAGCAGCCGCAGCCGTTTGATGTCGTACTGCTTCTTCTTTTCAGGGGAGGCCGTGTTGTAACCGGCAATGAACCCGTCACATTTGCCTCGGAGGTAAGCTATCCCAACGAGGACCAGGATTGCAGCAAGAAAGAGGAACCACCCAATCATATACATCTGGATTTGTCAATCATGCTACTGGACGGTATAAACCATTCTTTGGAAGTCGATTCCCAGGACCTTGCGGCGCTCCTCGGGAACGAAGCCATAAGAGGAATAAAGACGGATGAGGTGGGGCATTGTGACATCGGCAACAAGGCCCATCTGCTTGTATCCCAGGCCGATGCCTTTGCGGATGCCGTCCTCTATGAGCGTGTGGCCGATGCCCTGGTGCCGGAACGCGGGCGAAACGGCCAGTGAGTCCAAATAAAACTCGCCGGGGCCGGTCTCCTGCTCGGATTCGGCATCCAGCCTCAGAAGGTCCGGCCACAGTTCCTCGAAGGTCTTGTGCCGGAGGCCGCGGTACAGCTCTCCCGGGTAGGAGAGGAGGGCCCCGGCCGGCACTCCACCTACTTCTGCCATCCGGGCAAACTTATAGGTATACAGCAGGTCATCGCGCTTAATGCATTCAATAAGAAGCCGATATACCTCCTTGTCTTTGGGCCCTTCCGGCTCGAAGTCATAGAGATGGAAGCCTGCCAGGATACACTGTGCCAGGAAAGGAGCGTCGGAGGGCAGGGCATCGCGAATGATAGCGTGTTGGTCGGTCATGGTTTCACTTTAATTCTTCTTCATCTCCTCCAGCTTCTTCTCCAGGTCTTCCAGCTTTTGCAGAATCTTGGCGTTGTCGTCGTCCTCCATGGCATCGACAAAAATGGAGTTCACCAGCGAGACGCCCAGGATGCCGCCGAAGAAGAAGACGATGGCAAAAGCGGCGCGGGAGAGGTGTCCCACCAGCTCCGAGCTGTTCTCGGCGATCCTTACAGGCACGGCGCCCCAGTCATCGCCCGAGAAGTAGCGGAAAATGGTATAGAGCGATACGCCCGGATTCCCGAACAGGTCCGGAACAACCTTACTATATAAGGTAGAGGCCAGGATGGATGTGACAAACACGATGACCACAAAGGCAATAATGACGATAAGGGAAGCCCGGGCAGCCACCTTCATGCCCTTGAGCAAGCCGTTCACGTTGGGAATGAACTTGAACAGGCGGAAGGACTTGAAGATGCGCAGCGTCCGCAGGGACAGCAGAATGTTGGTGGCCAGGTCGTACTCCACGAAACTGTTCATCAACGACGGAATGGCCACGACCGTCAAGATAAAATCGAAGCGGTTCCAGCCGTCCTTCCAATAACGCTTCCATCCGTAAGTATTGATTTTGACGATGGCTTCGATGACGAACAGAATCGTGAAGAAGGCATCGCTCCAGTTGAAGAAGACGGAAGTTTCGAAGAACCCTCCCACAAAGATGGCGAGCGTGTTCACCAGGACCAGGAGGAGCATGATCCGGTCGTTTGTGAAGAAGGATTGGATGGCGTTCTGCTTTCCCATGTGAAATACCCTATAATTAATCGTACGAAGATACGAAAAATTTGGTGGTACCAAAATAAATCCGTACATTTGCGGGCTAAAATTTTTAAAACTTTAAACTCATTGCATCATGGCAGAATATTTACAGCCTGAGAAAAAGCAAGAGATTTTCGCGAAGTACGGGAAGTCCAATAAGGACACCGGCTCTCCTGAGAGTCAGGTTGCTTT
>Ga0265299_10000152_pt1 | contig 91232 bp, 71 predicted proteins | sample AusTroGonzalo_MG_4_FD_193485 | JGI IMG/M metagenome (GOLD analysis project Ga0265299, IMG submission 193485) | Bovine rumen microbial communities from tropical cattle in Woodstock, Queensland, Australia - Gonzalo_02 | ecosystem: Host-associated > Mammals > Digestive system > Stomach > Rumen ... | reverse complement strand
TGAACAGGCGGCCGACATGCCGCCTGTTTGCAACGCGCGCCTTGATCATGTGCCGCATGGGTTGTGAACGGCCGCACGGCCGGACAGCGCGCTTGCGACGCTGGCTGGCCGGTCGTGCGGCTGTTTGTAACCCGCCTCCAGACGACAACCTCCGCACCTCAATTCTCAGACAAAAAGTCTTCGCCTATTCGCGCAATTAGTCTTGCGTTTTACGATTTGGTGTATGACAGACCAACTCGGCTGGAGCGCTGACGCGCGACCACGAACCCTCGGTGCGGCGAAGGATCGGCGTTGCCGATCCGTAGGGTACGCACCGCCACCCGGCTTGAGACTACGTCTCGCCGGTGTCGGCCCGTCCCCTCCGCCCTTTCGGGCTTCTTCGCCGCGCCGAGACACGAAACGCCGCCTTCGGCGGCACACGAAATCTCATAAAAGTGATTGTGTAATCCCTTTTTCTGGCAGGAATGGTGTCAGCGCAAGAATGGGGTCAGACCCTAGTGCAGGAATGGGGTCAGACCCTTAGGAGCGCAAGAATGGGGTCAGACCCTAGGGGCAGAAATGGGGCCAGACCCTAGGGAGGTACATTTTCGTGTGATTTCGTGTGCCGCCGGAGGCGGCGTTTCGTGTCGGGCGAAGCGGCGGAACCCGAAGGGTTAGGCGGGTGAGCCGCGACGGGCGAGACGTAGTCTCAAGCCCGGACGCGGCTTACACGCCATAATCGCCGCCAGGCGATCCGCCGCGCACGCCCGGGTTCGTGGTCGCGCGTAAGCGCAAATTCTTGTATGGTAGAAATGGGGTCAGACCCTAGGAGGAGGCGATGCCTGAATGCCTGCACTAAAGTTGCCGCAAGGAGTCAACATCCCGGACTAGATAGGCAGAGCCTATGGAAATAATCAAGATATTCCGATTATGCAATACCACAGGTATATGGGATAATATTCGGCGTTCCAACCACAAGAAAGGACCAGCGAGATGAGCAACAGGAAATACCACATCGAGACACTGGCGGTGCACGCCGGACAGGACACCCACGGCGATCCCGCCACCAACGCGCGGGCCGTCCCCGTATACCGCACCACGGCCTACAACTTCCGCGACTCCAAGCACGGCGCCGACCTCTTCGGCTTAAGGGAGCTCGGCAACATCTACGCGCGGCTCATGAACCCCACGAACGACGTCCTCGCCAAGCGCATCGCGGCACTTGAGGGCGGCGCGGCGGCGCAGACGCTCGCGTCCGGCACTGCGGCCATCTACTTCACCGTCACGAACATCGCCCGCGCCGGCGACGAGATCGTCGCGGCCAGCAACCTCTACGGCGGCACGTTCAGCCAGTTCGACGCCATCCTCCCGAACGTCGGCATCAAGGCGAACTTCACCCCGGTGAACGACTTCGCCGCCGTCGAGGCCGCGATCAACGAGAAGACGCGCCTCGTATTCATTGAGGCCGTCGGCAACCCCGCCCTTGACGTCGCGGACATCGAAGGCTACGCGACCGTCGCGCACCGCCACGGCCTCCCGCTCGTGGTGGACGCCACCTTCACGCCGCCGCCGCTTATCCGAGCCCTCGACCACGGCGCCGACTTCGTCATCCACTCGCTCTCCAAGTGGATCGGCGGACACGGCGCCGGCATCGGCGGCATCGTCGTGGAGAAAGGCGGATTCGACTGGACCAATCCCAAGTTCGCGCTCTACAACGAGCCGGACGCCGGCTACCACGGCCTCCGCTTCGCGCACGACCTCCCCGAGCCGCTGAAGCCCATCGCGTTCTCCATCCGCCTCCTGACGGTGGGTATCCGCAACCAGGGCCCGACGCTTGCGCCGGACGCGGCGTGGATCTTCCTGCAGGGCGTGGAGTCGCTGCCGCTCCGCATTGCGCGCCACAGCGAGAACGCGCTCGCCGTCGCGAAGCACCTCCAAAGCCACCCGAAGGTGGCTTGGGTGAAGTACCCCTCGCTCTCGCAGCCGGAGCTGGCGGCGAAGTACCTCCCTAACGGCGCGGGCGGCGTGGTGGTTTTCGGCGTCAAGGGAGGCGCGGACGAGGCCCGCAGGGTCACAGACGCGGCGAACGGGGAGATATTCTCGATCCTCGCCAACGTCGGCGACGCGAAGAGCCTCATCATCCACCCGGCCTCGACCACTCACTCGCAGCTATCGGAGGAGGATCTGCGCAAGGGCGGCATCTCGCCCGAACTCATCCGCCTCTCCATCGGCCTTGAGCACATCGACGACATCATCGCCGCACTCGACGAGGCGCTGGAGGCGATCTGACAATTTCGTCCCCGTCTCGTCCCCCCGGGACGGGGACGTTTACAAATCCACAAACTAAGGCGGAACCGGCGAAGCGCATCCATACTGGGATGCCTGCGGGCATCACCAGCGGCGCGTCCTTCATTGATTCATCTTCACCTTCACCACAAGCTTGCGTAGTTTGCGTGGACCATCGGAGGAGAGTCCTGGCGCGTGCGCGCCTCCGCCGGGGAAGAACACGGCGAACTCGCCCGGATGGAGAGTGACGTACGCGCACTTCGCCTTGAAGAGGGCATAGTCCGTCCCCGCGGCGAACGGCTTTGCCGCCTCGGCGGGCGGCGTGGTGATTACGCCGTACGTCTCGGATCCGCTGATCGGAGCCTGCACGTCGATGTACGCGCGGTGGAACTCGAACTGCGCCGGACCGTCCGTGACGGGCTTCAGATCGCTCTCCTGTATCATCGCCCAGCAGTTGTCGCCGTCTATCTCGTAGCGGCCGGGGGCGAGCGAGGCGAGATCGGGGCGGCTCATAAACTCGAACGCCTTGGCAAGACACGGATGGGTCTTTTCGGGATGGTGCCACCCCTTCACGCCGAACACGTGGAAGACTGTGGGCTGCTCGCCGGGGGTGAGCTTCCAGTTCTCTCTGGGGCCCTTCGCTGGCGGACGGCACATGAGCTCGTCGATCACGTCCTCCACGGCGGCGTTGCCGCGCGCAGGGAGAAGGCGGAGATGCGTGCCGGAAGGATCCTCCGTCCAGGTGTTGGGACCCTCCCTGTTGACGACGGCGGGGATCTCGTAGCGTCCGCGCACCGTCTTGAAGAGCGGGTCGTCCTCGCCCCGCACGGCGGCAAGGACTGCGGTCTGGTCCCAGCTGCGGTGGCCCTTCACGCGATCGTATGAGGTGTCTGTGCACTTCTCGCGCGGAGTGAGGCAGTTCTTGAAGGCATCCTTCACGGGATTGGGCCAGGCGAACTCCTTCTCGGCGACGGCGCGTCCGGTGTGGACGTCCTTGCCGAACTCGTAGTCGCTCACCACTATCGGCCCCTTCCAGTTGTCAAGCACCCACTTTCCGGCGACGGGGTCGCCCGCGCGCGCGCCCGAGTTCCACTCCACGCCCTTCTCCTTTAAACCGCGGCAGCCCATGAGAACTAGCTTCTTCACCTTGGCCTTCACGAGGTCCGGCTCACGCTCGAGGATCGTCTTGAGGTTCGTGAAGAACCCGACCGCGCAGATCACCACCGAGCCGTCTGGCTGGGCGGAGAGAACGCGGCGGTAGACGTCGAGGGCGTCCGGCGCGTCGGCGGCGTTCGCATGGCGGAACTTCCCCGCGTACTTGGGGAGGATGCCGTAGACGGTACCCGTGTGAAACGAGGCGCCGGGGACCTTGACCGCGCCCACCGGGATGTCCGGGCGGCCGTAGTAGGCGTTGACTACCTCTATCGCGGCGACGCCCGGGCCCACGGAGACGCTGGAAAGGACCGCGAGAAGCTCGGCCTCACCGGCATCGGCGAATGCGTGCAGCATGGCGAGCGCGCCGACGTCGTCGTAGTCGGTGGCCATGTCGGTGTCGAAGATCACCTTGACGGGGGCGGCCGCCATGGCCGCGGCCGCCGCGAAAGTGAACAGGGCAGTTGCGATTTTCCTGGGCATTTTCTTTCTCCATTCGCTGGGCGGACGCTCCGCCGCAGCATGAAAAGTGTATCAGAAACCACCGCAGCTTGCAACTGCATAAGCTCCAAGCTCCAAGCTTTAAGCGGTCGCCTCGCGCCGAGCGCCGGCGGGCACAAGGTCAGTAGCGTCGGAGCAGTTCAAGCATCTTGCGGTCGAGGCGATGGCCGAGATAGTCCTCGTATGCGACATCTTCACGCCCGGAATCGAGAAGTCCGAAGCGTCCACGCAGATTCCAGAGCGCCCAGCCAAGATTGTTCGCCTTCCACAACTTGAGGCAATGCTCCATCCATGCAAGCGTGAGGCCGTGCGGCGTCTTGTTGTTGCATCCGAATTCCCCCACCATGCAGAACACGCCAGCGTCAAGCGCGCCTTTGTAATCTGCCAAAGACTCCTCCGGGGAACGCCGGATCCACGCGGGACCATAGTCCGGAGCCGGCGGCCATGCGGGCGGCGTCTTGGGAATGCCCTGGATATAATCCGTGCCGTAGTGCGTGACGGCCATAGGCGTATAGCCGCGGAATGCCTGCCCCACGGACGGCACGCCGTACAACTCCGGGACGGGCTTGTTGGCATAATTGTCGCCGTCGGCTACGATGAAACGCTCGGGATCCTCCCTGCGTATCGCGTCGATGAGCTTTATGCAGAGCGGCGGATAATTCGCACCGCCGGCATGCCGCGCCGGTTCGTTGAAGAGATTGAAGGAAAGATCCTCGTTCCGGATGCCCTTCCACCGCCGCGCGAACGCAGCCCACATCTGGCACGCGGCCTCCTGCGCGACCTCGCTGGTGCCAAGCGGAAACGCCTCCGTCTGGTCCAGAACGCAGTAGCCCGGGATGCGATGGAGGGCGATCTGCACATGTACGCCATACCGGCGGCCCCAGGCGATGGCCTCGTCCAGAAATTTCATCTTCCGTTCGTCAAGGTTAGTCCAACTGTCACCCTTCACGAGAATACGATAGTCGAGAGGCAGACGGGCGAAGTTGAAGCCCCAGTCGTGCAGGGCCTTGAACTCCCACTCCACGAAATGCCCGTCCACGCGCGGATCAGGCGCGAGACCCTGTGTGGGGCAGCGGAACATCCCGAGAAGGTTGAAACCGCGCCAACGGCTTCTGGGCCGCCATCCCTTCACGCCTGCGGCGCTGAAGGACGGAAGCGCCGCGCCTGCGACGCAGCCTGCGAGACAGCTTGAGAAAACACGTCTTGTCATATCCATCATCGCCTCCTCTTCTGCAAGTGGTAACTGGTGGCATTCAACCCAGACGACCCTTGTCGAGGGTGAAGGTGCGGTCGCACTTCGCCGCGGCGTCGGCGGAATGCGTCACCATGACGCATGCGAGAGGGGCGTCGTTCACCTCGAACATCAGCTTCAGGATCTCGCCGCCGGTGAGGGCGTCGAGGTTGCCGGTGGGCTCGTCGGCGAAGACTATCTCCGGGCGGCACATGAGCGCGCGCGCTAGGGCCACCCTCTGCTGCTCGCCGCCGGATAGTTCGGCCGGAAGGTGCCCCAGACGCTCCGAGAGGCCAACGCGCTCAAGGAGCTCGCGGGCACGGGCGCGGGCGCCGCGATCGCGTCCGAAGCCCGTCATGGACGGCAGAAGCACGTTCTCCACAACGTCCAGCTCGGGCATGAGATGATAACTCTGGAAAACGAAGCCTATCTTCGTGGCGCGGATGCGGTTGCGGCGGCGGGCGGCCCCGAAGCCGCGGAAGAGCGACTCGCCGCCCAGGCGCACGTCGCCGGCGGTGGGACGGTCCAGTCCGCCGAGGATGTTGAGGAGCGTCGTCTTGCCCGCGCCGGAGCGCCCCAGCACCGCTACATGCTCGCCCGCCTCCACGGAGAACGAGACGCCGTCCAGCACGCGGATGGGCTTCTGGCCCGGCAGCTTGTACGCCTTCTCGACGCTCTCCACCTCCAGAAGTGCCATCTCTCTCAAGCCTTCTTCATCTGCGGGAACAGCACGACGTCGCGGATGGAGTCCGCGCCGGTCAGGAACATCACCAGACGGTCCACGCCGAAGCCGAGTCCGCCCGTGGGGGGCATTCCGCACTCCAGCGCGGAGATGAAGTCCTCGTCCACCTTCTCGGTGTCCTCACCGGCCTGGTTCTCAAGCGCCTTGCGCTGCTCGAGCGGATCGTTCTGCTCGGTGTAGCCGGGGCAGAGCTCGCGCCCCGCCACGACGAACTCGAACACGTCCACGAGCGACGGGTCGTCCTTGCACGCCTTGGCGAGCGGCACGAACTCGTGCGGGATGCGCGTGACGAAGGTGGGCTGCATCAGGTTGCGCTCGATGAGCTTGTCGTACACCTCGTGCGTGAGCATGAGCTCAGTCGTCACGCCGTCAAGCTCCAGATTGGTGTCGGTCTCCGCGCCCTTCGCCTTGGCTTTCTCCAGCTGCGCGGCGAAGTCGAGGTCGAACCAGTCGTCGCCCATCAGCTCCTTCACGAGGTCCTTGTAGGCCACGCGGCGGTAGGGCGGGGTGAAGTCGATCACGTCGCCGTTCTCGCCGTACGGGACCTTGCGCGTCCCCACCACCGTGTCGCAGAGATGCGGGAGAAGCCCCTCCATGATGTTCTCCATGGAGGTGCGGTCGCCGTACGCCTCGTAGATCTCGCAGACCGTGAACTCAGGGTTGTGGGAACGGTCGATGCCCTCGTTGCGGAAGTCCTTGCCCAGCTCGAAAACCTTGTTCATGCCGCCCACGAGAAGACGCTTCAGGTAGAGTTCGGGGGCGATGCGCATCACGCAGTCCTTGTCGAGCGCGTTGAAGTGGGAGAAGAACGGCTTGGCGGCGGCGCCGCCGGCCTGGTCCTGCAGAATCGGGGTCTCCACCTCCACGAAGCCCCTGTCCCAGAGGTACTTGCGTATCTCCATGATGATCCTCGAGCGCGTGAAGAAGCGCTCGCGGCTCTCGTCGTTCGTCATCAGGTCAAGATAGCGGCGGCGGTAGCGCTCCTCCTGGTCGGTGAGGCCGTGGAACTTCTCCGGCGGCTGCTCGAGCGCCTTGGCGAGAAGGTCCCATTCCTTCACGACGACCGACTTCTCCCCCTTCTGCGTGGTGAAGAGACGCCCCTTCACGCCCACGATGTCGCCGAGGTTCAGCAGTTTGAAGCCCGCGAACATCGTCTCCGACAGCTCGTCGCGCTTGAATATGAGCTGAAAATGGTCCGTGCCGTCGTTGAGCGTGCAGAAGTTCATCTTGCCCATGCGGCGGATCATCATCAGGCGCCCGGCCACGGACACCTCGCGCCCCTCCTCAAAGCCCGCGCGCACGGCCTTGAGATCTTCGTGCGGGTAGGCGTGGCCGTACGGCGTGAAGCCTAGGTCTGCAAGCGCTTTCAGCGACGCGAGTCGGTTCTCGCGGTATTCATTGGTTTCAACAGGCATGACTATCCTTTCGAAAGTGCTGTATTATACCAAATCCGCGGCGGACGGGCGCTCCGAAAACGCCTCAAAGCGCGTCGGCCAGCCACACGAAGGCGTCGCCGAAGAACGCGCGCCCGCCGTACGCCACATCGCACTTCACGCCGCGCTCGCGGGCGATCTCCGCGAACTTGACGCCGAACGCCGGCGAGTGGGTGGGGTCCTTCGCCTGCTCTCCGGGCTTGAGCGGCGCGCCGTAGAGCAGATGGAAGACCGGCGCGCGGGAGGGCGTGGCCTTCCTGAGCAGCGCGGCGGGAGAGATGCGCTCCACGTCCGCAAGGCAGTCGGCGCGGTGTTCGAGCCAGTCGGCGAAGTTCCTGTATCCGAAGGCGTGCGCGCCGTAATGGGAGTCTGGAATCCACTCGCGCATCTCGGCGGGATCCATGGACGTCTGCGCGATGATGGGGGCGACGGCCTTGACGCCGGCGGCGCAGTCGTCCTTGAGCGCGACGTAGAGCGCGGAGCAGGCACCGGCACTGCCGCCGGCGAGGCCGATGCGGTTCAAGTCGAAATTCCACCTGGCCGCGTTCGCCTTGACGAACTTGAGGGCGTTCTCGCAGTCGTCGAGGCAGCCCATCACGGGCGGCTTCACGCCGTCCATGCGCGCGTCGCGGATGTAGCGGTAGCCCACGCACACCACGGCCACGCCCTTCTCGAGGAGCCCGGGGATGGCCTTGCCCACGATGCGGTCCACTATCGCGCCGCTCGTCCATCCGCAGCCGTGCAAATACACCACCACGGGAAGCGGGCCCTTGCGCCCCTTCGGCAGGTACACGTCTACCCTCTGCTTGGGATGGGGGCCGTAGGGGACGTCCTCAAACGTCGCGGCGGGGACGGTGAAGAGGCGTTTGCTGGCCGGATCGACGAACGTGTACTCGTCCGCGGGCTTGCGGCCGAACACGGCGGCAACTGCGCGCAGAAAGCCGTCTGCGTCGAAGTTGTTGGGGATCATGTACGTGCCCTCGGTGTACTCGTTCCAGCCGTTGATGTACACGGCGCCGGGCTGCTTGGGATCCTCCTCGGCCCACTTCTTCGCGGCGGCGAGGTTGGCGCGGAAGAGGTCCGGCGTGTTGTTGGTGAAGGTGGCGCTGTATGGATAGCCGCCCTTCGCCCATGGATACGGCTCGTCGAGGCGGCAGCGCGGGGTGGAGTCCCATCCAGTCGAAACGTTCGGGATGTACGGGAGCGCGGCGGCGGACATCTTCGCGCGGCGCGCGGCGAGCAATGGCCCCAGCTCGGCGTAGTCGACCTCCCATTTGCCTTCGGCGCAGCGCTTAGCGACGCCGGGGATCGAATAAGTGTTGAAGTTGTAGTCGGTGGTGGAGTCGAAGCCGCACTCCTTGAACACCGCGGACATCTCGCAGCTCGCGTTCTGCGCGTTGAAGTGCACCTCGCCGAGACCGGCGGCGCGCACGCGCCGGCGGGCCTCGTCGATCTCCGCCTTCACGGCGGCCACTTTCCCGCCGTGCTGCTTGAAGTATGTCGCAGCGTTGTAGATGGAGAAGAACAGCTTTCCGTCCTTGCGCCAGTACTCGGGGCGCGGGAAGTACATCTTGATGCTGTGGTCGATGAGCCCCAGGAACTCCTCCTTCGTGTGGGCGAGCGACATGAGCCTGCGGCGCTCGGGGCCGAGCTTCGGACGGAACTGGTCGTTGCGCTCGTGGTAGCACCACATCAGCGCGAACTTCATGCGGTTCCGGTTCGGCGCCTGGAGGAAACCCCTCTCGAGCGCCTCCTCCTGCGTCACCTGTCCATCGTACCAGTAGTAGTCGTAGAGGAATACGTCGATACCGGCGTTGGCGGCGAGGGCGATCTCCTTCGCCATGTCTTCCGGGTTCGACTCGTCGAGATAGCCGGCCCAGGGCACCATCGGCTGCTTGTGGCCGGGGAAGCGCGGCTTCGCGTCCTTGACGAACGTCCACTCCCCCTCCTTCCACTTGTCGGCGCCGAACCATTCGTCTCCCTTGGGGTACCGGTGCCAGTGCGGGTAGAACACGCACACGCACTCGATGCGCTTCTCGGGGGTGCTCTTCGCCGGGACGTCTGCCGCAGCCGCCGACAGGGCGGCCATCGCGGATGCCAGAATCATCATGTTTCTCATGTATTCACCTCGATTGGAATTGACCGGAGGGCATTATGACCGGACCACGCCGTCGCCCGTCACCGTGTACTTGTACGTGGTTAGCTCCTCGAGGCCCATCGGGCCGCGCGCGTGCAGCTTGTCGGTGGAGATGCCGATCTCCGCGCCCATGCCGAACTCGGCCCCGTCCGTGAAGCGGGTGGAGACGTTGTGGTACACGGCGGCGGAGTCGACGTCGCGCAGGAACTTCGCCGCGCGCGCCGCGTCGCCGGCCACGATGCAGTCGCTGTGGTGCGAACCGTAGGTGTTGATGTGGGCGATGGCCGCGTCGACGTCCTTGACTATGCCCACGTTGAGATCGAGCGAAAGCCATTCGCGCGTCCAGTCCGCGTCGTCGATGTGTAGCGTCACGCCCTCGCCGTCCGCCCACGCCTTCACCATGGGCAGGAACACGGGCGCGACGGTCTCCTGCACAAGGAGGCACTCGGCGGCGTTGCAGGCGCTGGGGCGCTGTATCTTGGCGTTGTTGAGGATCGTAAGCGCCATGGCGAGGTCCGCGGAGTCGTCCACGTACACATGGCACACGCCCTTGTAGTGCTTCAGCACCGGAATGAGGGCGGCCTCGCACATCGCGCGGATGAGGCGCTCGCCGCCGCGCGGGATGGCCACGTCCACGTACTCCGGCATCCTCACCAGCTCGCGCACGCCCTCGTGGTCGGTGGAGGAGACGAGCTGCACGGCGTCGTCCGGCAAGCCGGCCGCCGCAAGGCCGGCGCGGACGGCGGCGGCGAGGGCCAGATTGCTCTTGAGCGCCTCCTTGCCGCCGCGCAGGATGATGGCGTTCGAAGTCTTGAGGCAGAGCGCGGCGGTGTCCACGAACACGTTCGGACGCGACTCGAACACCACGGCCACCACGCCGAACGGCTCGCGCACCTTGGCGATCTTGATGCCGCTAGGGCGCTCGCGGCTCCAGATAACCTCGCCCACGGGGTCGGGCAGGGAGACGATGTAGCGGACGCCGTCCACCATCGACTTGAAGCGGGAGTCAGTGAGCGTCAGGCGGTCTATCATCGCCGGGGATATCCCGTTCGCGCGGGCGGCGGCCACGTCCTCTGCGTTCGCGGCGTCGATGGCGGGCTTGGCGGCCTCGAGGGCGTCGGCCACGGCCATGAGCGCGGCGTTCTTGCGCTCCGTGTCGAACGAGCGCATCGCGCGGGCGGCGGCGCGGGCCCTGGCGCCCATCGCCTGTATCTCTTCATGCAGTGTCATGTTCAGTTCTCCTTCTTCTTTGTTGTCGTCTTGTTTGAATCCTTCTGCGGATCGGGCGAGAAATGCGGAACTGCGATCTCGTGCACGCCGGACGATCTGCAGTCCATGCGGAACTCGGCGGAGACGGCTCCGGCCGGCACGTCCGCCTTCCTTCTCGCCGAGTTCTTGCCGTCTCCCAGAACCGGCGTCCCCACCTGCCTTCCGTCCTCGCCGAAGAACACAAGGCGCGTGTTGAACGCGAAATCGGACTTCTTGCCCGGCAGCGGACGCGTGAGCACTTCAACCGCGGTGTGGATGCGCTCGGGCCTGTCGAAGAGCGTCCGCTTCTTCACGAAGCGCACCCACGCCTCGCCGTCGTTCTCGATCCTGAACGCAGTGGCCGACTTCTTGAGATTGGACACTATGCCGACTTTCTGCCGCGACGGCGCTTCTACATACGCCTTCCACTCCCCCGAGAGCTGGACGGGATGTTCCAGGTCGTAGGCCACTCCGCCGGATTCGGACTCTCCCCCCGGCACGCTTGCCACCTCCACCCTCTCCACGGTGCGGCGCTCCTCCCCGTCCGGCAGCGCCCCCACAAGCTTCACCGTGCAGAACACGCCCGCAAGCGCCACGACGAGCGCGGCGACTACGAGCGCCGGCCCCAGGCCGGAACGCTGCGCATTGGAGGGCGGCGGCGCGCTCAGCGCCACAAGCTCCGGGCGGGCGCCGCCCGCCGCGGCCGCGATCCTGCGCGCTATCGCCATCTCAGTCTTCTCGAAGTGGGCCGTTGCGCGCACCTTGGGGCGCATCCTGTCCTTCGCGCGCGCCGCGATCCATGGGGCCTCGTCCAGACCCAGTCCGTTCATCTTCCGCCTGTAGCCTTCAAGGTCGAACGGGAGCGAGCGGAAATACACCGTGCGCGTGGAATCGTCGTAGATGCAGTAGAAGCTGCGGCACGCCCCGCTCCTGGGGTATCCCACGGAGCCGACGTTCACGATGTAGCGCTTCCCGTCCTCCACCACGAAGTCCATCGGCTCCAGACGGTGAGGCTCGCCGCTCGCGCCGAGGACGTATATTCCCGGCTGATGGGTGTGGCCCACAAAAAGAAGCTGTTCGTCGCGCGCCTCCCAGGACGGCATGGCGTCCTCGGGGTCGAGGATGTAGTTGAAGGCGGCGGGGTCGGAGAAGTCGCCGTGGGCGCAGGCGAAGCCGGGGCCTTCGCAGACGGACGGAAGAGTGCGCAGCCAGGCCATCGCCTTCGAAGATAGCCGCGAAGTGTGCGTGGCCACGGCCGCGGCCGCGACAGGCGTGAAATCGTCCATCGGCATCGCGCCGCACACCGCGGCGTCGTGGTTGCCGAGAAGGCACACATGCGCGCGGTCATGTACGAGTTCGAGGGCGGAGACGGGGTCGGGACCGTATCCAAGCACGTCCCCGAGGCAAAACACACGGTCGGCACCGAAGTCCTGAGCGTCCGTCAAGACCGTCCTGAGGGCGGTCTCGTTGGCGTGGACGTCGGACAGGATCGCGTAGTTCACGGCGGTCCTCCGGCACACTACAGCGCGCTTCCGGGCACGAACGTGCCCACGTCCCGCCCGGCGAAGATTGCGGGCAGCGCGTTTCTGCGCGCCGCGTTGGCGATCACGACGTTGGCACCGGACTCTGCGGCCTTCTTCACCGCCTTGAGCTTGGAGTCCATGCCTCCTTTGGAGAGCGAGCCCTTCTCGCCGGAACGGACGAGCTTCAGGGCCTCGCGGAAGTTCCCGATCGCGGGCACGCGGCGCCCGTCGGGGCCGAGGAGCCCGTCCACCGTCGTGAGCAGGACGAGCGAGTCGGCGTGGACCAGCATCACCACAAGGGCGGACAGCCAGTCGTTGTCGCCGAACGTGAGCCCCTTTATCTCCTCGTCCGCCACGATGTCGTTCTCGTTGATGACGGGCACGACGCCGAGGCGCACGAGGTGGTCGAGGGACCGGCGGAGGTTCGCGACGCGGCGGCGGTCGTCGAAGTCCGCATGGGTGAGAAGCACCTGCCCGATCTTTACGCCTCTGGCGGCGAAGAGCTTCTCGTATTCGGCAATGAAGCGGGCCTGGCCCACGGCGGCGCACATCTGCACGTCGGTGGTCTCCGTGGGGCGCGACTTGAGGCCAAGCGCCTCAACGCCGGCGGCCACGGCGCCGGAGGAGACAAACAGCACCTCGAGCCCGGCCTTCCGCAGCGCGCACACGCCGCCGACCACGCGCCGGAGCGCGGCGTAGTCAGGACGGCCCGTCTTCTTCGCGATCGAGTGGGTGCCCACCTTCACGACAACGCGCCGCGCATCTTTCAGCACGGCACGTTGTTTCAGGAGATCGCACGTTTCATTCATGCGCTGCATGTGCCCAGAACGGTCAGAATGTGAGCGTGAGAGCCACGCCGGCGACCACGTTCCACGAATAGCGGTAGCGGTCGGCGTTGCCCCACTGCGCGTTGTGCGAACGGGCGCCGTCGCGCATGTTGGCGTCGAAGATGTAGTCGTAGTAGGCCACATAGGCGCTGAGCGACACCCAGTCGGCGATTGACCACTCGAGCGTGCCCTTCACGGAGGTGTCCATCAGCCCGCCGTGGTCGAGCGCCTCGTCGGAGCCGGGGTGTTTGGTGAAGTAGCCGCGCGCACGCTGCGTGTTGCCGAAGCCCTGTCCGACGGAGGGCTTGAATGTGAGATCGGGGGAGTCCTCGTCGCCCACGAGCGTGAAGGTGTGTCCCACCTCGAAGTTCACATACGTACCGTTGTCGGCCATTATGTCGCGCTCGATCCACAGCGCAGGCTCGAACCAAAGGTCATCGAGCGAGAGCGTGAGGTTGAGGTACTGCGTGTCGTCCATCGACTTGCCGTCGTCGCCGTGGTAGCGGCGGAAGTACTCGTAGATGTAGTTGAAGTCGACGGAGAGAGCGCCGAGCGTGTCGTTGAGGTCGAAGTCGTGGGCAATGCCCACCGTCGCGTCGAATGTGGAGCGCTTGCCGGTGCGCTTGCCGTAGCCGCCGCGCTTGCCGTTGCCCTTAGTCACGTCGTAGATGGCCGACGCGCCGAAATAGACCCAGTCGAAGAACTTGATCTGCGCGCTGGGCGTGAGAATCGGATCCTTGCCGTCGACGACGCCGTATGTCATGTACTTCGAGTCGAACGCAAGTCCCACTTCGGCCGTCACGAGCTTCTGCTCGCCGAAGGACACTCCTTCGCCGGGCGTGTAGGCAAGACCGTCGTCTTTCTCTTCGACCTCGGCTTCGGATTTGGCTTCCTGCGCGAACGCCGCGCAGACGAGACCCGCCGCGCAGAACGCCGCCATCATTTTCTTTGCATTCATTTTCTTTTCCTTTTTTAAGCGCCCGCCCCCCACGCCGGGGGATGGACAAGATTTTACTACATCGATGCGCCACAGTCAAGGGGCGCGTGCGCCTCGGCAATGGCCGGAGCAGGGGCATTCCCCGCGAGCGCAGCCGCATGAGCACGGCGCTCCCTTGCGGAGACTCCTCCACACCGCCAGCCCCGCAAAAGCCAGCACCACGACAAGCACGATTACAGATGCTGTGTTCATATAATCATTCTCCTGTCATTATTGTGCCACAAACCACCTAACCACCTAACCACCTAACTACCTAACTATCTTCCGTGCCGGCCGGAATATCATCCAGAGGCACCAGATGTCTACCAAAATCGCCGCCGCAGTCCAGAAGCCGAAGCCGCCACCAGCGACGAACACGCCTATCTGGTAGACCGACATCGCCAGCACATACCCCACGAGCAGCTGGAAGCCGACCGCGAACCACCCCCACTTCTTCGAGCCCATCTCGCGGAAGGTGACGGCTATCGCCACCATGCACGGCGGCACGAACAGGTTGAAGAGCATGAAGGACATCGCGGACAGCTTCGGGAAGTCTCCGAACGACGCGAACAGGTTCGAGACATGCGCCGCCGTGGTGGCGCCGTCCATGTTGGCCGCCACGAGGCCCAGCGTGGCCGTGGCCTGCTCCTTCGCGATCTCGGCCGAGACGGACGCCGCCGCTCCCTGCCACGAACCGAACCCAAGAGGCGCGAAGAACCACGCCATCCACGTTCCCATGTCGTGCAGCATGGAGCGCTCTATCTCCTCGTCGGAGAGCAGGTTGAACGACCAGTCGAAGTGCATTATGAACCACAGGAACACGCACGCCGGGAAGATGATCATGCCGGCCTTGAACACATAGCCCTTCACGCGGTTCCACGTGTGGATGAACACGCCGCGCAGCGTCGGCATGTGATAGGCCGGCAGCTCCATCACGAAAGGCGCAGCCTCGCCCGCGAACACGCTCGACTTCTTGAGAGCGATGCCGCCCAGCATCACGATCGCGATTGCGATCACGTCCATAAGCGGCGCCACATACCACATCTCGCGGAAGAACACAGCCGAAAACATGGCGATTATCACAGTTTTCGCGCCGCACGGGATGAACGTGGAGAGGATGATAGTCATGCGGCGGTCGCGCTCGCTCTCGATCGTGCGCGCCGCCATCACAGCCGGCACTCCACAGCCCTTCCCCACGATCATCGGGATGAACGACTTTCCCGAAAGGCCGAACTTGCGGAAGATGCGGTCCATGATCAGCGCTACGCGCGCCATGTACCCGCAGTCCTCCAGAAAGGCGAGGAAGAGGAACACGATGCAGATCACGGGAACGAAGCCGAGCACCGTCGCGACGCCGCCCCACGCGCCGTCCTTCACGAGACTCACCACCGTCTCGCCGACGCCGAGCTTCTCGAGCCCGCCGCCGATCAGTGCGCCTATGCCCGGAATCCACACGCCGTAGTCGGATGGGTCGGGCTCCTTCGCGTCCTTGGCGGCCTTGTAGGCGGTTTCGTCCACATCCCATTCCTCGGACACTTCGCCAGTCTCCTCGTCCTCCACGAACGCCTTCTTCCTGCCGGCCTCCCATGCCTCGACCGTAGCCTTGGCCTTGGCATAGTCCCCGGTGGCGGTCTCGTAGTCCTTGCCGTCGACCTCACGCGCCGTGAACGGCAGATGCCAGCCGTCGCCAAGGAACTCGTCGTTCGCCCAGTCCGTGAGTTTCGTGCCGGGGCCGCCCTCCGCCACGGCGAGCCACCACATCGCGCAGAGCGAAAGAATGAATATCGGAAGCGCGAGGATGCGGTGCGTGACGATTTTGTCGATCTTGTCGGAGAGCGTCGTCGACGCCCGCCGCGCGGAGCGCTTGAACGTCTCCCCTACGATCTTCCCGATATACTCGTAGCGCTGCGCGGTTATGATCGACTCCGCGTCGTCCTCCATCTCCTTCTCGCAGTCCCTGATGTGCTCCTCCACGTGCGCAAGGATGTCGGCCGGCACGTTCAGCGCCTCGATCGCCTTCGCGTCGCGCTCGAAAACCTTGATTGCGGCCCAGCGGCTCGTGGCGTTCTCCACGGCGCCGTGCAGGGACTCCTCTATGTGCGCGAGCGCGTGCTCCACGGACCCGGAGAAGACGTGCGGCGCGTCCGGAGGCCGCGCCTTGCCATGCTCGGCCACGGCGCCCGCCGCCTCCAGCGCGAGGGCGGCCGCCTCCTTCGTACCCTCCCCGGTGAGCGCTGATATCTCGGCCACGGGACAGCCGAGCTTTTTCGATAACTTCGCGGCGTCGAGCCTGTCGCCGTTCCGCCGCACGACGTCTATCATGTTCACCGCCACCACAACCGGAAGCCCCAGCTCCAGCAGCTGCGTGGTGAGGTAAAGGTTACGCTCGAGGTTGGAGCCGTCTATGATGTTCAAGATGGCGTCCGGCTTTTCGTTCACCAGGTAGTTCCGCGCCACCACCTCCTCCAGCGAGTAGGGCGAAAGCGAGTAGATGCCGGGAAGGTCCTGTATCACCACGTCCTTGCGCCCGGCCAGAAGGCCGTCCTTCTTCTCCACCGTCACTCCGGGCCAGTTGCCGACGTACTGATCCGACCCCGTGAGATCGTTGAACAGCGTCGTCTTGCCGCAGTTCGGATTTCCAGCGAGCGCTATCTTGATTGACATCTCAATTCTCCTTACCATGCGGGCCGTCAGCCCAGTTTGCTCAGTCTAATTAGCCGAGGCGAAGTTCCGCCTCAAAAAAAATCTCCTACACCAGTATCCTCTTCGCGAGCGCACCGTCCACCGCCACGCGGCTTCCCAGCACTCCCACGACGAAGTTGCCGCCAACTTCGGCGACGATCTCCACCTCCATACCCTCAACGAAGCCGAGCGCCCCGAGGCGGTGGCGGACTGCGTCGTCCCCCGTGACGCCCTTTATGCGGCACCGCTTTCCTATTTCTATCTGCGACAATGGCATTTCAACTTCCTTTCTTTTCTTCGCCTCACCTAATTAGCCGAGGCGAAGAATAGTTTACCAAACTAATTTTCGTCCGTCAACCCCTCTTGTTAAAAGAATTTCATGTAGACATGCGGCGCTTGCCCGCGTAGCGGCAGTTTGGTAAAATGCGCCCATGGCACAAAGCAAGACAATCGGGGGGCTGGTCCGGTTCTTCTCGCGGCGGAGGCTGTGGATGTCCGCAGGCTTCGCCGCCGCGTTGGCCGGCGACTACTTCCTCGCATATCTTGCGGCGTCGAGGAGTTCGCCGGAGTTTCTAGCCGGCGTCGCATGCTTCACTCTCGCTCAGATCCTCTGGGCGGCGGGACAGTTTCGCGAGGCGCGGCCGGACGCGCGTGCCCTTTTCGCCGCCGGCGTGCCGCTTCTGGTGTTCGCCGCCGTCCGCCTGCGCCCAGCGCTCCCACCCGCCGCATGGGCGGCGGTGATCGTCTACTCCGCCGTCACAGCCTACGCCTTCGCCGTGGCATTGTCCGCGCGCAGGGTCTTCTACGGCCTGGGAATTGCCCTGCTGCTAGTCTCCGACCTGATGATCGGCGGACGTCTGCTGGGCGCGCCCGGCTGCGGTGCCATGTCCGGCCCCCTCTACGCCGCCGCCGAGGCGTTCCTTCTCGTCTCGTTTTTCGCGGGCGGACGCGAGATGCGCTGGGCGGCGGCGCGAAGGGACGTCTGGGGCGCCGCCCTTCTAGGCGGCGGTTCGGGCGTGCTGCTATTCTTCCTCGCGGCGCTGTGCTACCCCGGCGGCGGATACAATCCGCTTCGCCAGATGCTCAGCTCTCTGGGACGCACAGCGATCCGCGACGTGCCCTGGCCGATCTGCCACTATCTGTTCACCACCGGCCTCATGGTGGTGGCATGCGCCGTCGCAAGAGTATGGGCGCATCTGGCGCGGCTGGCGCCGGACGGATGGCGCAGGACGCTCCTCTCCTGGGGCGGCGCCGCGAACGTCGCAGGCCTGTGCATAATCGCGTTCGTTCCTGAGAACGTCAACATGATCTTCCACAACGCCGGTTGCCACATGGCCGCCTACGGCGGGGCCGGGGCGCTGTTCGCGCTGGACAGACCCGGACGCGACCGCGTGTGGAGCGTCGTCCTCGTCTCGATAGTGGCCGCATTCGGAGTGTGCCTCGCCCTCCACGCGGCGAAGATCGTGCCGTTCTCCCCAGCGGTGCCCACCGTACAGAAGATTCTAATCTCCGCCTTCACGCTCTGGATAATATACCTCGCCCTGCGCTCCCGCGCGGCGCCGTTGAACATCTGGCGGCGCATGGCGCTCGTGGCGCTCATAGCAGTCGCCGCGGCGGCGGCCGCTCTCCGCATCCGCGGCGCCCCGCCGCCCGCCGCAGTGGAAGACGTCCCCACTCCGCCCGCCGCGCCTTCTACACGAACGCTCGACGCCGACGAGCAAGCCGCCCTCCGCTGGCTGGAGCACATCGCGGCCCCGCTCTCACAGGACGAGGAGAAGGAATGGTGGGCCATAGGCGGCCGGCAGTACAGCATCCTCGCAAAAAGGTACAACATCGCCTTCTGCGGATACGCCGCCGCCGCTCTCGCGCTCGTTGGCGGCGAAGAGACGCGCGCAGCCGCCGGACGCATCATCGGCAACTGCATCGACCGCTACATCCGGCGCGACGTCTGGTCCTACGCCGCCAGCAAGAGCTACTGGGGACGTTTCCCCGGCCCGCCCGACCCCTGCCAGCGCGAGAACGTGATGTACACCGGCCATCTTCTCCAGCTGCTCGCCCTCTACGAGACGTTCACGGGCGACAAGAAGTACTGGGACAAAGGTTTCGACTTCATCTGGGACAAGAACACCAAAGTGCACTACACCGCGTCCAAGCTCATCGACGTGACAGTTCGCCAGATGCGCCGCGGCCCCTGCGGCGGCGTCGCGTGCGAACCGGGGCTTGTGTTTTTCCCCTGCAACAACCATCCCCACATCGCCCTCGCGCTCTTTTCGCGTCTCGGCCACGGAGACTGGACCCGCGACGCGCGGCGATGGGAGGACTGGGCCCTCGCCAATTTCAGAAACCCCCTCTTCTCCGGCGGCATATTCAACCTCGTCTATCATCTTCGGTCGGGGATATTCTATCCGCGCGGACACAATGGCCTGGACGGCTGGTCGCTCCTCTGGTACGAACCCTGGGCGCGAGACCGCGCCACTCCTCTGGCGCTCTGGCGCGAGGCGGCGCAGCGCATCGACTGGTCGGGAATTGAAAACCAGCCCGATGTGATCGCCGGCCAGGAGACGTGTTGCCATCCCGTTGACGCGCCTCCGGCGGCCAGCGCCACGTTCCTCGCCGCCGCGGCCCGCGCCTGCGACGACGCATCAACGGCCGAACGGCTAGAGAAGATCGCCTCCGCATGCATTGTCCGCAAAGACGGAATGATGTTCCTTGACCTCAACAGGGAATGGCGCATCGGAGCCACGGCGAATTTCATAATCGCCCGCGCCATCGCGAACGGCGCCAGGTTCCGCAGGCTGGTGAAGGAAGGTAAATGACCCGCGCGGTCAACGTCCGCCGCCGAGGCGGAAACCATGCCCGTCGGCAAAGTCCATGTAGCGTTCCCAGTCGTATTCTGTTATGTCGTGCACGCCCGTGCGCACATGATACGCCACGTTGCCGGCGTGCAGCGGCACGTTAGACCGCGGGAACTCCTCGCCCACCAGCCCCGCCTTTCCGAACAGCTCCCATGCGGGCGAGGCCAGACGCGCCGAGGCGAACTCTCCGCGCGGCCCCGCCCAGGCGTCCTCCTCCGCACTCGAGACGTACAACAGACGCGGGGCGACGAGCGCCAGCATCCAGTGCTGGTCGAAAGGCATCTGACGGTCGCGGCCGATCCACTTCGCGAAGTCGGGGCAGAACCAGCGCCATGCGGGCTTCATGATCTTCTCCACGTTCTCGGACTCTCCGAGCGATATGTGGTTCAGCTTGGCGCCTCCCATGCCGGAGCAGCATGAGACCGTGAGGGCGAAGCGCTCGTCCGTGGCGCCCGTCCAAAGCGCCGTCTTGCCGTTGCGCGAAAGCCCCACCACCGCCGCGTGGCTGGCGTCCAGCAGCGGCTCCGTCTCGATCCAGTCCATAATCCTGCTTGCGCCCCAAGCCCAGGCGGAGATGATCCCCCAGTCCGTCGGCGCACGTTTGGCGGCGTCGTGCGGTCCCCATATCTTGAACACTCCGCTGGTGGCGACGGCAGGCCCCATGAAGTCGACCGCGGATTCATAGTTGAAATACGCCACCACCGCGTAGCCGCGAGCCGTGATCCGCTCCACGGGCAGCAGGTACGTCGGGCGAGGTCCGGCTGGATCCGCCGCCGTCTCAGCCGGCCGCGGCGCGATGTGCACGAACACCGGCACCTTTCTCGCGCGGCGGGGGATCCATACGGAGAAGTCCAGGTGGCCGCTTCCGCCCGGCCCAGAGAACGTGGCCCTCACCCGCTTGCGCAGCGCAGTGCCGTCCAGACACACCTCCGGCGCCGCAGTCTCTGAAAACGCAAGATCCGCAGGACGCTCCACGGGGCGCACTCCGTATACGCCCTCCTGGAACAACTTGAGGATCTCCGGGCGCCGCACACTCCTCCACTGCTCGGCGGTGGACACCTCATCCCCGCCCGCCATGCGCATCAATGGCGGCACGTCCTTGGGCACGGCAGGCTTCACACCCACCGCCCATGCCCCGCACGAGACGGCACATGCCGCCATGCACACACCTGCACGGAACGAAAACACCGCGCGACTTTTCCAGACTTTCAACTTATCATTCATTTTCATATCCTTAAAACAAGATTAGACTTCATGTGCATTGCCCACGGAGCAGCCGCCGTCATTCTGTCACTGCCGTAATCAAGTTCGCCTCCTTTAGCAACCGCAGATTGGCACGCGCCGTCTCATCGCCCTGGAAAGCACCTACTATTGAATCCAGCACAAGCTGCGACGGAATATACTCAAGGACCACGACCACTCCGGCAGGTGCATCTCCTAGCGCCCTACGCGTTATCAATACAAAAACGAGATCGTCTTTCCGCTTGTCGTTCAATCCGATGGCATAGCCAAATACGAAATTCTCATTGAGGATCCAAACGGTCCCTGTTTCATTGGCACACTCTCTGCCTTTCATCGCCTCCTTGACGCATTTCATCTGCGCCTCGCGCATCTTCACGTCGCTCTCCACAAGCGACAGCCCATTGGTGCCGTCCTCCGTCCAGCGGATCTCGCCGTCAGGGAATTGCGCGACATGGCCCTTGACTATTTCGGCGAACCGTCCGGCAAGATCCACTTTCAGACTCGATGCGTTCTTCACGGGCGCAAGGGTTGGGAATACATGACGTTCCCGTTTCGAGAACCCGAGTTTCCTCGCGACAAAGTCCGAACGAGCATTGGCATACCTGTATGGCAACGGCTCGCTTGACGGCGGCAAAGGACGTCCGCCTACTGCCCTTGCCTTGACGATGGAATCGACCTTGGCCTCCGCCTGCTCCAGTGGAATCATGACGCTTTCCTCATCCGCCTTGAACTCCTTCGACAGTTCCTGTGCGAGCTCGTTTATCTTGCATGTGGCATAGCAAAGCGCCAGGAAACACTCGCGTCCTACGGCTTTGTCGTCCGTGGACATTGCCAAAAGGCCAATCGGAGTGGTGTACTTGCATCCAATGCATCCTGAGACGGGATCAAGCGTGTACAAACTGAAGCACAAGCCGAGATTCTTGCGCATGATGTATCGACGCATTTCCGCGACCCGCCCGGGCGGGACGTTTGTAGGAAGGAAGCATTGGTTGAACACGACGCCGTCTCTGACCGCGAGATAGGAGTCAAGCCTCTCGTATGGCCCCTTAAGCTCTTGCAATGTGATCTTGAACTGCGTGAGGCCGTCCTTCTCCACTGTTTCGTAATGCGAGACAGTTTTGTCGAGATGCCGTTTCAACATCTCCACCGCTTCGGCATCTTCAACGACCTTCGCGCCTTTTGTGCGCAGCATGTCAAACGAGAGTTTCTCAATTCCCGACAAAGCCTCGTCTACAGTGCCAATTCCAAGCGACAGTCGTGCAACAGATTCGGAGCACGCCGCCATGCATTCTGCCACGGGAATAACGAGGCCGTCGAGAACGACATCCGGATCTACGCGCATGGACACGACGGGAAATGCCGTCTGGAAACGAATCTCTCCGTCATCGGCGTCAAACACCACGTCCACCGACGACAATCCGAACTTTCTCGACATCCGAAGCAAGAGCTCCGAGACCTCGTCCCGCCTGCCTTCCGGCACAGCGACCGGCAGAAAAGCGAAAAAGACGATCTTTTCGTTGTCCGCGTCATTCAAATATATGGTGAACGGAATCTGGCTGAAAAACGTCGGAAATCGTCCCATTACGCCGTAGAACATGACTCCACGGCCATCATCGCCGACGGTCTTGCGGAGTGGCCATTGCCGCGCGTCAAACCACGCCTCGACCTTCTGCGCCAGACATGTGATTTCTTCGGTGGGCAACTTCGCCTTCCCCGTTTCGTTCGTTCCGGCACCGGCTCCTGCCGCCGGAGCGGCAACGCGCGTCGCCGTGATGTCGTTCGCCGCGGCCGCGGCCGACATCGCCGCGGCAATCGCCGCAATAGCTATGTTTTTAATTGTCACATGCAGCCAGAATTCGTCGTGCAGTTCTTTTTGCGTCATCATTGCCCACTCCCCTTCTCTTGTTGGTCTTGCTGCTCGGGTTGATCTTCCTGTTCGGAAAGGTTCGCCAGCGAAACGCGCGGCTGACCGTCCGGCATAGTCGCCGTGATCTTCTCAAAACCACCGTCGGCGGCGCGGCGATAGATAGTGTAGACGCTTCCGGCCTTCGTGCGGTAGTCCTCGAAACATCGGCACGGCCTGCCGTCCATAGTCGTGATGATGTCGCCGATTCTGAAGATGGCGTGACTTGCAGTAGGGGGATCATACGAGCAGACGAGCAGTCCGCCACCCGTCTGCTTCATGGCATCGGACTTGAAGAACGCCTCCGCCACGTCGAGAGCTGCCGGCGGGAATTCGGGCGCGTTGCGCCTACGCAGCAGCTCGATGCACTTTTGGGCGTCACTAGGCATATTCGCCTTCATGAATCGGAGAACCTTTCCCCAAAGCATCCCCGTGTCGTCTTCGTTCTTCGGCGCAAACTTTTCACGCAGCCTGTCCTGCGCCTCAACAAGCCTGCCCTGCACTTCCGACAGTTTCTTCTTCATCTCGGCCATCTTCCGCAGCTTGGCGATCTGCGCATCAGCCTGTCCCTCTGTCGCCCCCGTCGCCATCAACTGCTTGCGGTATTGCCCGACCAATTGCTCCGGCAGTTCACCGGACGCGCTCAACTCCGTCATTATGTTTGAAAGGATGGCATTCACCCCAAGCATCTTCTGGACATCGTCGTCAGGCACCCCCGCATCCAGCATATGTTTGCGGAATGCCTCCGCATCGTACGCGAGTTCTGAATTCTTCTTGCCCACCACGGCGGCTCGCTCCATGAGGACTTTCTCCAGACGGTTGCAGAGAGAGTTCCCTCTGGACTCGATCTCCTTCTCGTCGCGCATCCATGTGCCGGACAATCCGTCTAGAGAGGTCCACACCTCGCACATTTTCCTGAAATCCGTAAGCGCCGAATCAGAAATGTTGCAGAAAATCCCCATCACCGAACATGCGAACAGTTCGCTTCTGATCGCCGCCGCATCCCTGTACGATTTCACAACGCTGAGCCTGTCCGTCAGCCGCCACGGGTAGTTCGTGCTGCAGACATGTTCCAGTGCCGGCACCGTCTCGTCGGCGTATTCAAGTTCGGCGTGCGTGCTCTCGAGGAACACAGGTATCCCGGCATAGTCTATCGGCATGTCCCTGAACTGCACAATGAAATCCGACATGGCCTTAGACGCCCTCTCGACCTGGGTTTTCGACCTTTTGACGTTTCTGGAGAATTCAAGAGACTTTTCGTGGAAGGTCCCCATCTTTCCCGTGGACGCAGCCGTCTCCGCCGCGTCTAACAACCCCTTTTCCGCAGAGAGGAATTCGTTATACGCCGTGCAGAGGAGCGCGGTGTGCCCCACAAGTGTATCCACCAACCCCTTCTGTCGAGCGGTCACTGGGTATGGAAAGAGTTTGTCCGCCCACACCCAAGCGCTGATGCCGCCGAAGCAGACTACGAAAGCCAGCAGAATGCCCGGCAACAACCAGAACCGACGTCTTGTCTTTATCGTCTTGAGGTCGAACGAGAACCGGTCTCGTACTATCTCGTCCACCGACACCTCGAACAACGCGGCCTTGTTGAGCTCCGAAATCTGCTCCGTCTTGACGCCTATAATCGACTGCGGAAGGGCTTCCGGGAACTCGAACGGCTGGTCGGACGGTTTTACCGGCACGATTTTCTTTCCGCACTTGATCGCGTGCTCGATCTCGTTCCTAACCCAGTCCCCATCCTCGGAGCACTTGTCCAACGCACCTTCCGTAAGAACGAGAACGAACACCTTCGCCTCTTCTATCGCGCGCAGAATCCTGTCGTCGAACTTGCCGTCTCGAAGCGAATTGTAGTCGAAGAACACGTTGTAGCCACGCGTCTGCAGCGCCTGCTGCAGCAGACGCGCGTCGTTCACCCCGGTCGCCCGGCGGTACGAGATGAACACATCGTATTCTAGATGCTTTTCCATTTAATATTACCTCCATGTACTGCGTTTTCTTTTTCAACCATGTTCCAAGTCGACGTCATCGCAGCCGCGTGTTTACAATCACATATCCGATTACGCAACGGCTCGCCGTATCCGAGATAGGCACGGGCATGTTCCCCCTCGCCGTCATCAAGAAAATCCAGTGTGTTGCACAATCTGTCGGCGATCTTGACGGCAATTATCTCCGGGGGCGCTACTCGCGCAACATTCGCAATGTAGTCGGCCTTTAGGCGACCGTAATCGGGATGTCCAGATGATACGTCGGGCTTGAATGTGAGCATCTTGATTCCCGCAAGGATCTTCTCGCCAAGCACATCGTCCACGGCGCAGATTGCCGACTCCGGAGTGTCAGTGTCCTCAAGAACGTCATGGCCCCACGCGACGGAAAGCGTCACCGCATCGTCTTCTTCCGTGTATCCCCAGTCCTTCAACATTGCCGCCACCGCATGAGGGTGAACGATGTAGGGCACATTCCCGGGGCCGTTCCGATTTACGCCATTATGGGCGATCATCGCCAAACGCGCCATCTTGTCAACCACATTCATTCGCAACCTCCAATGCTCAGGCATGGGCCCTCGCAGCCGAATATCGACGCGTGGCTGATCCACTCCACGATGCTATCTTTCGTCTTAAAAGTATTATTCGCTTGGATGGCATGCTATTCTGTACCCCATCTTGGAGATGAACTTCAAGGTCGAAATCGCCGTGGCACGGTCGTATTCCTTCTCGGACTCCGGCAATTCGCCATAAGGCACAAGGCAGGGATGCTGCTTCTTCGCGTCGTCACGCACGGAACCGTACACCCAGCCCTCGTCCATGCGACCCTTGGCCCATGTATCATGTACATTCTCCGCCAACGCCTCAATCAGCGGCGCAAGAGATTCGGGAAGAACGACATCCGTAGTATCAATGGGATCTGGAACATAGCCGCGCATCGCAGAAGTCATGGCGTTTTCCTTTCAGGAATTCTGCTGATGCCGAATCCAGCTTCCTTCATGGCGGGCACGATCGACAGGACAAAATCGCGGTCTATCTGCTGCAGACATCCCTTCATGCCACGACAGCCGTTCGCCCTCCACAACCAATCATCCACCTTTGGGAGTTCCGCAAATCCAACAAGCGCGGCATGCGCATTGATGTCTTTCCGCCTGTTGGCCTTCACCTCAGGCTGCGTTCCATCAGGATTCTTCGCCGGCAGAGGGGCCGCCTCCGGATTCCACACCTTGACGCCCCTGACGAAATGAAAAGCCATCCAGCGCATATGCTCCGTCTCCGCAAGCGTCTCAAGCTTCTCGTCCGTCAATTCCGATCTGCCATACTGCATTACCATGCTTTGCTCGTCTACTTCATACCCCATCAATCTCAACAGCTTTCGCAGTCCAAAGAACGAGGCTCTGCTTGACTCTCTGTCAAAGAACGACGTTTCCCTCCAGACTTCTTCCCGCGAGCGTTCTTCCTGCTTGCTCCACTTCCAGTTCAGCCACATTGCACCACGATCCCATTTGTCAACGATGACAACATCGGACGAATATGTGTCTGTCATGCGCCCGAAAGGCGTAAACGGGGCGTCTTCACCTCCATCCTCGATCACCTTCGAAAGATACTTGTCCACGTCTTTGTTGCGTACTCGCGCAAATACTATGTCCTTGCTCTTTTTCCCGATTTCACGATACAGCTTTGCTATGTCGTTTGCCATGCTTATGTTCGTCCTGTCGTCCCGCGTACAGACAACAACCCTGTCGTAATATGAATCTTTGGTGATTTTTGTCTTGAGCTCCCTCCAGAATTCAGCGCTATGTATGTTGCGCCGGTGAAACTCTATACCATAATTAGTGCATGCTACCGGACAGTTCTCCTTGAACCAGCCAAAGGAAGCCGAGCTTTTGTCAAAGACATCCACCATCACAGGAACCGCCGAGGGAGACGCCGGTGGAGACGCGGAATCCAATACATTCAGGCATTGCGCATCGCATATCATGTCACCCATCAACGCCTCGCCTTGAGCGCCAAACCCAAGCAGCAGTATCCGAAACCTGCCGTCGACGACTACAGCCCTGTCCGTGTCTTTTTTGATGTCAGGACACTCAAGCATGGGGTGTTCGATCAAGAATCTTTTTGCGACAAGGGATTCTTCTCGCACGACAACAACTTCAACCACATCATTGTCGCGATTCCAACGATCCGCCCACCTGTACAGAATATCATCATCCGCATTGGCGCTTATACGAACATACACCGAAACACGAATCTCTTTCCCAGGTTTTCTATGCAAATTGACTATGAGTTTCTCCGCCGCCGCCACATTCTCCTGCCCATTGGCCCCGAAGAAGAAATGCCGCTCCGCCTTGACAAGATCTCCGGGCGCGTCTACGCTGGCAAACATCCATCTGTACCGTTTCCTCGCTATCGCATGAACAGACTCGTCGTCACGCAGACCAAGCCATGATTTTCTCCGGTCCGTAAGGGCAAAAATAATGTCATCGGACGTCGAGACTGTCTTGCCGGCTTTAGCAGACAGACCAATGGCCGTAGCCTCTGCCTCTGCACACATTCCCCAAAACACGTTCATTGGCATATGACGTCGCCTGGAATAACGGCACTTCAGAAAACGCAATTTCAACCACAGCCTGTTGCAGAAGTTAGCGCCAAACACGGACATTACAATTGTTGAGACATAAATCAAAACCGCCAAATGAAACAACCAGTATACGGCGACGGCAAGAGCCCCAGTTTCCCTGGCAAAAGCCCCAGTCTCCCTGTAGTCGTATCCCCCGCGGGACGGGAAAAACGACGACCATGAACTGTCTGCCGCGGCAATGCTTTTCACCAGCCAGCAATCAATCTCCACATACTGCTGTAAATACACCACAATCCCGAATGCAAATAACGCAAGTCCTGTCCAGACCAGGCACTTCTTCATTCGTACAACATGCGTGCATATGTACGCACCGACAATCGCCAGCGCACAAGCCACGCCGATTCCAGTGAAAATCAAGCATAGGAGGTCCCCTATGCCTCCCATAATGCCTGATGCCGTCGCAATGCTCATGCGGCAAGTATATCATATTCTGAGTCAGAATGGGGGTACAAACCTGCAAACATTCACGTCACTTGGCTATTCACCATATTGCGGGCGTTGCGGTAGCAGACGTTCTCGACGATCGGCAGCAGGAGCGCGGGGTCGTCGGGCATGTCGCCGGCGGCGGTCTTGTCCGCCAGCCAGCGGCAGAAGAGCCGTCGGAAATAGTCGTGCCGCACAAACGAGAGCAGCGAGCGGGAGTCGGTTGTCATTCCCACGAACGTGGATAGGACTCCGTAGGCGGCCTGCTTCTCGAACACGTCGCGGATTCCCTCCGCGTGGTCGCACCACCACCATGCCGGCCCCAGCTGCACCTTCCCCGGCACGCCCTCCTCAACGAACGATCCCGCCAGCACAGCGAGCTGCGCGTGCGCCTCCGGGTTGAGCGTGAGGAGGATCGTGCGCGGCAACGCGCCGGCGGACTCCAGACGGTCGAGGAATCTAACCACGACAGCCGGGTCGAGCGGTCCGCGCATGCCCGCGAAACCGCCGACGGGGCCCGCCACCGCCCGAAGGCGCGCCGAAGTCTCCCGCAGCGCCCCCATGTGCAGCAGCATCGTCCAGCCGTGCGCGACGGCGAAGGACGCCACTGGCAGAATCGCGGGGAGGCAGGACTCGAGGCGCGACACGTCGTCCGCCGAAATGTCCAGAACACGTCCGCCGCGCGCGTGCACGCGCTCCATCTCGGCGAAATCCGCCGCCGCCCCGGCGTCCATGCGGTAGCCCGGATCGCAATACTCTACGTTGAACGCCTTCAGCATCCTGGAGGGCGTCCAGTCCGCCAGCGACACGTTCTCGGCGCCGTCGATCCCAAGGAAATCCATCTCCATCTTGGCCCAGGCGAAGAGCGGGTTGCCCACGAGCTTCGGCAGCGTGCGCCGCCAGGCCGCCCACTTATCCGCCTCCGGCGCGTCGCCGGTGATCAGGCGCTCGGGTTCGCCGCAGATGCGCATCGCGCGGTGCTTGTAGGGATCCGCCTTAACCCACACTTCGTAGAGGGAACCGAGCGGCTTGTCCTCGGCGAGCATCCGCATGTCGAGGTGGTTGTGCCAGTCGATGATCGGCAGATCCTTGGCGGCTGCGTAGAGATCGTCGAAGGTCATTATGCTTCACCGCCTTTCTTCAACGGGCACATCTGTCCCTTGTTCCAGTTGAGCGAAGAGGGAGTCTCGTCCGGCACGTTCACCTGGCGACGTCCCGAGGAAGCCACCGGCCCAGTAGGCGACCAGGCACGTGGCTATCTGGGCAATCGTGGAGAACTCCCATGAAAGGCCGCACACGTGTTTGAATGCGAAACCGGACGCGACGCCGGCGACGATGCACGCGTAGACGCCTTTCGTGTTCGGGCGCTTCCACAGGATGCCGAACACGGTGGGGATCACGATCGGCACGCCCACGAGCGCCATCAGCGTCTTGTTGGCCTCGAACGCGCCGCCCAACTTCGAGACGAAGAGCGCGCCGAACGCGATCAGCGCCGCTACGCCAAGGGTGGCGAGACGCGCCACGAACAGCGTCTCGCGCTCGCTCGCGTTCTTCCGGAACAGCCTGCGGTAGATGTCGGTGGTGAACACGCTGCTCGTCACGTTGAACTCCGCCGCAAGCGTGGAGAGCGACGCGGCGAGCATCGCGGAGACCATGAGCCCCAGCATCCCCGGCGGCAGGAGCCGTATGCACATCTCGATGTAGCTGCGCTCGTGCATCTCAGGAGGAAGATCCGGCAGATACACGCGCGCCGCCACCGCCGGCAGCACGGCGAGAACAGGGAACACGAAGAAGATCGCCGCCGAGAGGAGGCCCATCTTCACCGCGTCGCGTTCGCCGGGAACGGACGAGAGACGCTGCACGAAGGCCCAGCTTCCGTTGTACTTGATGAACACGATCAGATAGTAGGCCGCCAGGAACCAGAACGTCCCGCGGTGTCCGTTGAAGAGGGAGAAATGCTCCGGAACCTTCTCGTAGAGCGCGCCGAGGCCGCCGACCGCGTTGAGCGAGAGCGGCAGGATGGTGAGCGTCACGGCCATGAGCGCCAGGCACTGGACGACGTCCGTCACAAGCACGCTCCACAGTCCGCCGGTGAGCGTGTAGGCCAGTACGAGGCCCACGCCCAGCAAGATGCCCATCGAAAGCGACACGTTGAGGAACTGCGAGGCAATGACGCCAAGGGTGTAGAGGCGCACGGTGTTGTCGAGAATGCGAAACACCACGCCGCACCAGGAAAGAACCTGCCGCACAACCGGCCCGTAGCGTCGTTCGAGGTACTCCACGGGCGTCGCGAGGTTCGCCCGCTGCCAGCGTCGCGCAAAGATGAACGTGCCGAACAGGATCGCGAACGCCGTGGACCAGAACACCGTGACGCCCACCAGACCGTCCTCGTAGCCGATCTGCGCGTAGGCGATGAACACGAAGCAGCTTATCATGGCCATGTACGAGCTGATCGCCCCCATCCACCACGGCACCTTCTTCCCGCCGGAGAAGAAGTCCCCGCTGGACTTGACGAACCGACCCATGAACATCCCGGCCGCAAGGATCAGCGCCACGTACACGCCGAGCACGAGGAAATCCAGAGATGAAAGAGGTGTGTTGATCTCCATGCCGCCAATTATACCATTTCACCTCGCCGCATGCGCAGGAAAAGAGCGCTCCCTAGCGCTTTCCGCCGGCGAGCGTCTCCGCGATGTTCAGATAATATGCGCGTACGCGCTCGTAGGCGTTGATCACGTCCAGCTCGACCAGCACGCGCATGGGGGACGTTGGGTCGTCCGGCCCCACGCGCCCCAGCTGGGTGCGGCGGCATTCGCGGACGAACTCGTGGATGGCCTTAGACTCCGCCTGCACGGCCTCGATGTCTATAACCGGACGAGGGGAGCGGACCCACGGGGAGACCTGCGCGGCGAAGGCGAACACGCGGTCGTGCGCGCTTAGGAGCACCGCGCGCGACACATCGGAGAAGTTCTGCCCGTTCTTCCTTAGGCGGCGCGTAACCTTCAAGATGGCGGCTGCCTCATCGGAGACGGACTCCAGCTCGTCCGTGAGGCGCAGCAGACGGCGCGCGCGCTCCGCGACGTCCGCCGCCAGGCGCTTCACCATCACCTGGCCCAGGAACTCCGTCACTTCGCGCTGAACGTTGTCGAGGATGTTCTCGCGGTGGACGATGTGGTCCTCGTCCTCCTGCGTGGCCGTGCCCTCCAGCACCTTGCGCGCGCAGCCGAGGAGATCCATGTTGCTGTCGCGCATGAACTGCACTTCGAGAAGCGCCTGGTCGCAGGCGATCACGGGCGAGAGCTTGGTGCCGAGCTTGAGCGCGGAGAGATGCGGCTTCTCGTCCTCGCGCTGCTTCACGAGGCGCTCGACAAGACGTGCGAATGGCTTGACGAACGGGAAGGTTATCAGACCGCGCAGAACCGAGAACACCGTGTCCGTGACGGCTATGGGCGCCATCACTCCGAGGAGCATCGGCCCCTTCGCCGTCTCCGTGACGGCGTTCCAGTGCGGGAACATGGCCTTGCCCATGGGTACCAGCACGGGAAGGACGAACGGGATGAACACCACGGAGCCTATAACGTTGGAGAGCGTGTGCGCCAGTGCGGTGCGCTTCGCGTCGGCGGTGCCGCCCAACGCGGCCATCCACGCCGTGATTGTGGTTCCGATGTTCGCGCCGAACAGGACCGCAATGGCCATCTCGTATGTGATCAGCTGCTGCGAGGCAAGCGTCATGGCAATCGCTATGGACGCCGCCGAGCTCTGGATCACCGCCGTGAAAAGCGCGGCTGCAAGCGCCACGAGCGCCACGTTCCACACGTTCGCGGCGTCCATGCGCATGAATGCCTCCTTGATGGATGGATTCTCCCGTATCGGCACCACCCCCTTGCTCATGAAATAGAGGCCGAGGAACACCAGCCCCAGCCCTAGCACGGCAAGGCCGAGATTGTGCACACGCTCTCCCCTCAGGAAGAAGTACATCAAAGCCCCGAGGCCCAGCCCCACCAGGCCGAGCACCTGAGGATCCGGCGCGAAGGCCACCAGCCACACGGTGCCGGTGGTGCCGATGTTCGCGCCGATGATGACGTTTATCGCCTGCTGCAGCGTCATCATCCCGGAGGAGACGAAGCCGACAAGCATCGCCGTGATTATCGACGAAGACTGCACCAGCACTGTGGACACGATGCCGGTGCCCACTCCCGCAGCGCGGTGGGTTGTCGCAAGCCCCATGAACTTGCGAAGGCCCTGTCCGCCCACGGCCTGAAGGCCTTCGGAAAGATGCTTCATGCCCAGGAGGAACACTCCTAGACCGCCTAAGATCGTCACTAGAACGAGGACTACTTCTTTCATGTGTGGCGGATATTATACCATATTTCATCCCCGCCGCGGCATACACCTTGCGCCCCCCAGTATTTCTCGCGATTCACCCGTACAATGCCCCCACCTCTTACCACCTGAAACCCGCCTCCGCCAAGGCTTCCACCTTAACCAAGGTTATGGTGAACAAGCCAGAAACCAGAAGCTCCAAGCTCCAAGCTCTAAGCTCTAAGCTCTAAGCTCTAAGCTTCGCCCCGTGCGTAGTGCCTGTGCGTCCGATTTCCGGCGCTCAATGGCTCGTGCGAAAACACGCGTTGCGGCTTGCGTCACGGGGGTTCGGCAATCACGAGATTGCCGTCACCCCCTGCCGCTGCGCCGTCCGCGCGTTTTCGCTCGGCCCTTTCGCTTCTTTCCGGAAATCGGCCGCGCTTCACGGCGGGCCCTCGGTTGTCGGAGCGGTCGCCTCGCGCCGGCACCGGCGGAGGAGCGCTGGTCGCCGTGGTGCGCGTGGCGGGCGTCTGCGGCGCGGGTGCGGCGCGATGCTGTCGTCTCGCGCCGCCCCGCATCCGCACCCGCCTCGCCACGCGTCCCCCGGCGGCGTTCTCCGCCTAGCCAGCTCTCGTCTCCCGCTCCTCCGCCCTCGATCTTCGGCCCACTCGCGTTGAACTACGGTAGTGGGAGGCATCACCAACTGGCATTAAACGACAATAGTGGGGGTGTACGACGAGTAGGAGGATAGGACGAGTAGGACAATAAATAGGAGGAGAGGACGCATTCCGCCGCGATCGGGTTCTTCTCAAACTGCCGCGGAGCGTTCTTGATAACGTCTTCGAACGCCGGAAATCGGCCGCAGATGCACTACGCACGGGACGAAGCTTAGAGCTTGGAGCTTGGAGCTTAGAGTTTCTAACTTGTCCGCAAACTTGTCCACCATAGCCTTGGCGAAGGCGGGTGCCTAGTGTAAAGGGTGAAGTGGTGATCTCCGTTTTACTTCAAGTGTGAATCCCACCATATAAACCAGAAACTAGAAACCCGCCTTCGCCAAGGTTACGGCGGACAAGTCGGTGGACATGTCGACTGGCAAGCCAGAAACAAGAAGCCAGAAATCAGAAACCAGAAACTAGAAACGATAAACGATAAACCACCTGCGGGCCGAAGTCTGATGGAGGAGGAACGGGAGGCGAGCGCCGGCAAGGCGGGCGGGCGCCGCCGCGATCCGGACGGGGCGGCGGATGCGGATGCGGGGCGGCGCGAGACGACAGCATCGCGCCGCCTACGCGCCGCAGACGCCCCTCCGGACGGACCGCGGCGAGAAGCGCACTCCCGCCGGTGCCGAAGCGAGCCCTCACGCGACGACGACCGAGGGCCCGCCCGTGGAACGCGGCCGATTTCCGGGAACAAGCGAGGCGGCCGGCGCAGGGCGCGCGGACGGCGAAGCGGCCGGGGGTGAAGGCAATCTCGCGATTGCCGAACCCCCGCGACGCAAGACGCAACGCGCGCCATCCGCCGTGCCGCCGAGCGCCGGAAATCGGACGCAGAGGCACTACGCACGGGACGGAGCTTAGAGCTTAGAGCTTAGAGCTTGGAGCTTAGAGTTTCTAACTTGTCCGCCGACTTGTCGACTGGCAAGCCAGAAACAAGAAGCCAGAAACCAGAAACCAGAAACTAGGCGCTCGGCAGGGCGTCTGAAAGGCGCATCCCGTGCGACGCCTTCAGCAGCACCGCGTCACCAGGGCGCACAATTCGCGCGAGGGCGCCTTTCGCCTCGGCGGCGTCCTGGCACCTGACGCCGCCCGCGATGTGTGCGTTCGCCTCGGCGCCAACCGTCACGATCTCGTCAAGCGGCAGCTCGTGCGCACGGCGGCCGACGGCCTCGTGGAACTCCGCGGAACGTTCACCCAGCTCGAACATGTCGCCCAACACCACGATCTTCCGCCCCGCCGCGGGCAGCTCTGCGAACGTCTCGAGCGCGGCAATCATGGAAGTGGGATTGGCGTTGTAGGTGTCGTCGATGTACGTTACGCCGCCGGCCTCCACCACGCGCCAGCGTCCGCCGGGAAGAGTGAATCCGCCGAGCACCGCGATGCAGGCGTCCTCTGTGGCGCCGAGGCGGCAGGCTGCGAGCAGGGCCAGGTGCGCGTTGCAGACGTTGTGCCTGCCGGGCAGGCGCACGGCCAGGGCCTCGGCGAGGCGGGCTCGGACGGGGTCGTCCTCCTCCGCCACCACAACGGGCGCTGCGCTCATGGCGCTCAGACGCTCGAAACGCGCGTTGTCGCGCGCGAGAACGGCGAAGCCGGACGGCGGCAGAACGCGAAAAAGAGTCCCCTTCTCGTCCGCTATCCCGTCCTGCGTCTTGAAGAACTCGATATGCGCCGTGCCTATCGACGATATCACCCCGAAGTCGGGGCGAGCGATCTCCACCAGGCGGCCGATCTCGCCTGGATGGTTCGTGCCCATCTCAAGGACCAGGAAGTCGGCGTCTTTGGGGCAGTTCAGTATGGTGAGCGGTAGGCCTAGCTCGTTGTTGAAGTTCCCGGCGGTCGCGTGCACCTTGGCGCCGCCCGAGCGAAGGAAGGCCGCAAGCAGCTCCTTCGTGGTAGTCTTCCCCGCAGAACCGGTGACGCCGCCCACCTTCGCGGAGAGGCATCCGCGCCAGACGCGCGCCGCTGCGGCCAGCTCGGCAGGTCCGTCGATCACGCCGGCCGCGCCGGCGGCGAGGGCCTGCGGAATGAAGTCGTGTCCGTCTACGCGCTCGCCCTTCACGGCCACGAACAGCATTCCCGGCTTCACCTGGCGCGAATCGAGAGTCGCGCCGGAGAACGGCTGGACAGCCACGTCGAACATCTTGCGCCGCCCTTCGCCCTTCAGCAAACGCCGCGTTTGGAGTTGCGGTAGAAGGAGACGAGCTCCTTCACCTCGTCGAACTGCTCCACGTCGTTCTCCACCCGCTCAAGCGCCTGCGAGCGGTTCAACCCGCTGTGGTAGATGTAGCGGAACGCCTCCTTCAACGCGGCGATCACCTCTCTGGGGAACCCGCGCCGCGTGAGACCCACGACATTGGGACCGATGACCTTCTGCGAGCTGTCCTGCATGTCGGTGAGCATGAAAGGCGGCACGTCCTGGCGGACCTTCGACATGCCCCCCACCATCGCATGGCGCCCCACGGTGCAGAACTGATGGGCCGCGGCGCAACCGCCCACTATCGCCCAGTCCTGGATATGGACGTCCCCTGCGAGCTGCACGCTGTTGGAGCATATCACGTGGTCGCCCAGAATGCACCCGTGCGCCGCATGGCAGTACGCCATGAACAGGCAATCCTTTCCGATGATGGTCTTCTCGCCGTCCGCCGTGCCCAGATGCACCGTCGCGAACTCACGTATCACCGTGCGGTCGCCTATCTCGACGTAGGAGACGCTCCCCTCCTTGTACTTGAGGTCCTGCGTCTTCATCCCGATGCAGGCATACGGGAACACCTGGCACGCCTCGCCTAGCGTGGTGTGGCCGTCGACTATGGCACCCTGCTTCACGACTGTGCGCGGCCCGAGCTTCACATTCGCGCCGATGAACGCATAAGGGCCGATCTCGACGTCTTCGCCGATCTGCGCGCCGTCTTCGATTATAGCTGTTGGATGGATTTTCTTCATGGTTTGCTGTTGATGGGTGAGTGAGGGGATTGGTATGTCTAAAGCCTAGAGGTTTTTGGGGACGAGATAGGCGGCAAGCGCGCCGCACAGCGCCACCGGCAGCCAGATGAGGATCTCGGGATGGAGGTAGTAGCGCTTCGAGAAGCTCGTCATCAGTATCACAACAAGATAGTACGAAAGCGCCGTGACCAGTGATATGGCCATGCCTATCGACGACTCTCGCCGCTGCGCCCGGATGCCGAGCGGGATGCCCACCAGCACGAAGCATATGGAAGCGAACGCGAACACCCACCGCTTCTGGAACTCGGTGCGTATGTCGCTCAGATACCGGCGGGCGAACTTGCGTTCGGCGCTCTTCATGCGTCCCTCTTCCGTGTGCTTCGTCTTCTCCAGATTGCGAACCCAGACCTTGGCTCCCGTTATCGCCTTCGCCATTTCGAAGAAACGGAAGTCCTTCTCGCGCCGCTTGTACTTGGAGTCCTTGAGCGCGTCCTTCACTCTGTACTGGAATCGCTGGGCGCGCGCCATGCCGGGATGCTCTTCGTCCAGCGGATCCACGGTCATGTTGAAAAGATCCAGCACCAGGTCGCGCCCCTCCTCCGTCACGCGCGCCTTGGACGCCGTCACCATGCGGTCGACCTTCGGGTTTGAGTAGTCCAGCACGATCAGGTCGTACAGCATGTTCCCCTCCTTCGAGTCGAAGTACACCTTCACCTTGGGAAAGTCGTTTATCACGCGCCCGGGCTCGAGCAGGTCGAGTCCTGAGCCCACGGATATCCGCTTGGCGAGGTTGCGGCGCACCTCGTGCCCGCGCGGGACGATCTCGTTGTTGATGAAAAGCCCCACGAGCGTGCAGCAGAATGCAAAGACCATCGGCCAGCGCATCACCGTGAGGAGGTTTATCCCACACGCGCGCATGGCGGCGACCTCGCTGTCGGCGCTCATGCGTGAGAACACGAGCACGGACGAGACTAGCAGGCCGAGAGGAATCGTCCACTGCATCGTCTCGGGGAAACTGACGAGCGCGAACTGCCCGACGAGGTTCATGGGAAGCCCCTGGAGCATGTAGCTCACGATCTGGACCAGAAGCCCGATCGTGAGCACGAACGACAGCACAAGAAACGCCAGGAAGAAGGACGCGAGGAAAGACGAGAACACGTATCGCTCGATCGTCTTCATCATTCAGCTCCAAAAGAATACTGCAGACCCACGGAAACGCCGTAGAGCATGCCGCACGGGGAATCGCAGCAGAGCGCCGCGCGCGCCTCCGCACGCACGCTCCAGCTGTCGGTCAGATGGTAAAACGCCCCGAATCCGGCATAGGGACCGAAGGCGGAGCGGTGGGAGCGGTCCGCGAAGACATGTCCTGACGCAAAGGTCGCATGGGCGCCGAAAGTCATGAACGGATCGAAGCGCTCGCTTCCGAAGAGGCGATCGTAGAACGTGAAATGCGTCATGTGGAGAAGCGCACCGGCCCCGGCGGAGACGAGCGAGACGCGTCCTGCGCCGTCTGCCGCCGCGCGCGGAGTCGCCGCGGCGCACGCCTCCACGGCGAAGGTGTCGGAGAGGTAGCGCCCAGCGCGGAGCGACACATCCGCGGCGCGGCGCAGCGAATTACCGTTTCCGGGCAGGAGCAGACCGCCGGACACGCCCGCATACCACGGGTCGTAGGCATAGGTCTCCTCCTCAGCGGCGGCACATTCAAGCGCTATCACCAAGGTTACGGATACGAAGAATGAAAAGAGTGTCTTTCGCACGTCCACATTATATCATATTTCCGCGCTTCGTGGGCGGAACAAGCTCTCATGGCCGCGGAGGGACTACTCTGCACTCCACCACACCGGGGCGGAACACCACGTATGGCGGGGCGTCGATGAAGTCGAACGACGCGATGTACATGCAGCGCGGCCCGACGTGATCGCTTGAATAGTGCGCATGGAACACATAGCGCCATTGCCCGGACTTGTCCTGGAACGGCGCGCCATGCCCCACGCCTGGAAGGCCGGCGAAGAACTGCAGCACCGGATTGTTCTCCGGCTTGCGCCATGGCCCCTGGACGCAGTCCGCCACCGCCACCCCAACGCCGTAGCCAGTCTCGCGGAAGTCATTGCCGGAATAGAAAAGAAAATACCTTCCGCCATGTTTCACCACGGAAGGACCTTCGTTGCATGGCTGGAGGCACTCCCACGACTGCTCGCCCTTGGAGACGAACCGCCATTCGTCCCCCTTCATGGGAGTGGTCCAGTCGTTTTCCAGGCGCACGCGGTGAATGTCGTTCACGCCATGCTGCCATACGAAGAATATCCACGGTGAACCATCGTCGTCGATGAAAAGTGTATGGTCGATCGTGTATTGGGCGGGGTCGAAGATCGGCCGCTTCTCGGCCTGCTTGAACGGACCGAGAGGCGAATCTGCAACGGCCGCGCAGCAATGACGGTCGGCGGAGTAGTACATGATGAACTTGCCGTCGCCGCGCCGATAGACCTCCGGCGCCCAGAACCATTTTTCACCGAAAGAATCGTCTTTGTGAAGGGCCAGACCTTCCTTGGACTTTCCCCTGCCAAGAACCCAATGTTCGAGATCGGTCGACACGGCGGTCGCGATGCCGTTGGGAGAGCTGGTGCCGTAGGCATAGTAAACACCGTCATGCAGAAGAATGTACGGATCGGCGAACGGGACACGACTCTCGTTCTCGTGCATAGCCCCGTGATACGGCATAATGGCGGCCAGCGCCGTGAGAGGCGGCAACGCCAGAACAGCAATGCCGACCACGAAACGCCAATTCGAGCGAAATGAACGCATGGATTCATTGTTCTGTCGTAAAAACATATTTTCTCCTTTGTCAAAGACGACCATAGGATATCAGAAAAACTCAGCCTGGGCAATAGACTTTGGCACTGGCGGCAGAACGCTGGTCGCCGTACAGAGTGCAAGGCACCTCGGCGCGAACGTCCGCAACATCCACATGCACATTGACGGCCCACAATGGCACGGACATCGCCGCGACGGCTGCCATGAATATCTACCAGCATTCGACATCAGATTGCTTTCCCTTTTTATACTGAAATGCGCTATGCAGTTTGGTATAATCTGCGGCGTCACAAACAAACAGGTTTCTTTCGATGGCATTCTTTAAATACGGCATGGTCGTTGACTGGGAATGGCTAACAAAGGAGAGAAGAGCATGAAAGCAAAGCACATCACCCGACGAGACTTCCTCGCGGCAGGCGCGGCCACCGCCGCCGTCGGCCTCGCCCGCAAATCTTTCGCGGCGCACGCCCCCGGCAAGATATGGGGCGGGCTATTCCATATGGGAACGAACATGTGGAGCGACCAGCCAGTTGACGCCTGGGGGCCGTTCAAGGGCGAAGACCTGCAGCTCATCTGCAAGGCCGACCACCTTCGATTCGACGAGGACGTCTGGCGGCGCATCACCGAGCACATGGCAAAGTCCGGCATGAACCTCATCCTCATCGACCTCGGTGAGGCGATCCGCTACTCCAGCCACCCGGAGCTCGCCGTGAAGGGCTCGTGGGAGATCGACCGCTTCCGAGCCGAGCTCGCGCGCCTGCGCAAGATGGGCCTCGAGCCGATCCCCAAGCTCAACTTCTCCACCGCGCACGACGCCTGGCTCAAGGACTACGAGCGCCAGGTCTCCACGCCGGAATACTACCGCGTTTGCGGCGACGTCATCCGCGAAGTATCGGACATCTTCGGCAAACCCCGCTTCTTCCACATCGGCTACGACGAGGAGACGGCGGAGCACCAGCGGAAATACGCCTATTCCATTGTGCGTCAGGGCGAGCTGTGGTGGCACGACTTCCTCTTCTTCGTGAAGACCGTCGAATCGGCCGGCGCCCGCCCGTGGATATGGAGCGACTTCTACTGGCACCATCCTCAGGAATTCCTCTCGCGCATGCCAAAGAGCGTCGTCCAGAGCAACTGGTACTACGGCGCGGAGTTCGGCCTCGGCGCGGAGAACAGGCAGCGTAGCCGCGTCCAGGCATACATCGACCTCGACAAGGCCGGCTTCGACCAGATTCCAACGAGCTCGAACTGGTCGAACGACTTGAACATCGGTAGGACGGTCGAGTTCTGCGAGGCGCACCTCTCCAAGGAGCGCCTTCTTGGCTACCTGACCGCGCCCTGGGTGTTCACGCTCCCGAAGTTCGAGGCGCAGAACATGCGCGCCATCGACCAGCTATCCGCCGCGCGCAAGGCCGTCGGCGGTGTCTGACCCCTCTTTCCGGTTCTGTTAAACGTGACCAAGGCAATTCCCCTTAGACAAGTTTGATGCGGCGCCACGGGCCGCGGCGCCAACGCACCAGGGTGCCCACGCATATCACGGCCACATAGACGACCATCGTGGCCCAGAAGGCCGGCATGGTGGGATGGAAGCGCCGCACCAGGAACACCAGCGGCAGCCACACCGCGAACGCGGAGAATAGCATCCAGCGCATCACGAAGCGCGTGTCCCCCGCTCCCTTGAGCGCGCCGGAGAGGACGGTGTCGATTGCATCGAACATCTGCCAGGTGATCGAGAGCACAAGCAGCACAACGCCGAGCGACATGAATTCGGCGGCGTTGAGCGACGCCGTGTCCGCCGCGAACAATCCAAGTATCGGCCCCCTGAAGATGAACACCAGCACGCTCGAAACGCCGATGTACGCGAGCGCGAGCACAAGCACCCTGTTCCCCGCCACAGCCGCGTTGTGCGAATCCTTCGCCCCCTGGAACTGCCCCACGAGCGTTCCCGCGCCTATCGCGAAGCCCTCCATCGGCGCGAAGAGGAAGTAGTTAATTGTGAACACAGCGTTCGAGACGGCGAGCGCCGCGTCGCCCGCGGCCGCCGACGCAAAGACGAATATCGTGAACGAAAGGAGATTGAACACCTGGTAGAAGCCCGCCGGCGTTCCATATCGAATTATGGATTTGACAGTTGAGAATTGAGGGTTGATGAACGCCCCAACCTCCCGTATCACTACGAAGTTCAGGATCGCCATCTGCGCGGCCTGTGCCGCCACCGTGGCGACAGCCGCCCCGGCCATGCCCATTGCGGGGACTGGCCCCCAGCCGAAGATGAGGATCGGATCAAGCGCGATGTTCAGCACGTTCCCGACGACGTTCACCCAGAAGACGAGCCTTGTGCGCCCGCGTCCGGTGAGATATCCGCTCGCCGCCATCGTGCCGCAGACGGCCACGGCGCCGTACATCACTATGCGGTAATAGGAGCACTCGCGCGCCGCCACCTGCGGGGCGTGTCCGCAGGCGGAGAACACGAAGTTCCCCAAAGGCACGAGACACACAAAGAACACGACGCTGGCCAATGCCAACGTCACACCGGCCCAGTACGCGCGGCGGCACCCTTCTTCGTTGCCGGCGCCGTGGAACTGCGCCACGAAAGTGCCGGCGTACGCCACCACGGACTGGAAAAAGCAAATGAAAACCGCCGCCAGCATCGAAGCCGGAAGAACGGCCTCGAGGGAGGCGGCTGATTCGTGAGCTAGAAAGACGCGGTCCGCGAACTGCATCGCGGCGTTGTTGGCCATGCCTAGGGCCAACGGCCAGACGAGCTTCAGAACGGATGCGTAGGACGGCGGCTTCATGGCGCTTCCGTCCGAGATGGGCCTACTTGTTCTTGTGCCGCTGCGCCTTCATGCGCTTGTCGTATTTGTGCTTCGACATTTTCTTGCGGCGTTTCTTCTTGATGGAACCCATCTTCTTTCTCTCCTTCTTTTCTTTCTTTTCAGAATATCACTTTGTTCAGCGGCAGTTCGATTATGCCCGTGGCCCCGGCCGCGCGGAGCTTGGGGATCAGGTCGCGCACTAGATGCTCCTCCACCACGGACTCCACGGCGAACCATGCGTCGTCGTTGAGCTTGTTGACCGTGGGCGCGTGGAGCGCGGGCAGGACCTTCACGATCTTCTCAAGGGACTTGGCCGGGGCGTTGAGCTTCATCAACACGCGCTTCTGCGCGTCGAGCGCGCCGACGAGCAGCATCTTCAGCTGCTCCAGCTTCGCGCGCTTCGCCTTGTCCCGCCAAGACGCCTTGTTGGCGATGAGGCGCGTCGTGGAGGTGAGAATCGTGTCCACGATGCGCAAGTTGTTCGCCCTGAGAGAGCTTCCGGTCTCGGTGAGGTCCACAATCGCGTCCACTAGTTCCGGCGCCTTAACCTCCGTCGCGCCCCAGCTGAACTCAACATCGGCCTTCACGCCGTTCCGCTTGAGATAGCGCTTCACGAGCCCGACCGCCTCCGTGGAGATGCGCTTGCCCTGAAGGTCCTTCACACTCTTGATCTTCGAGTCGTTCGGCACGGCCAGCACCCAGCGGACCGGGTTCGACGTGGCCTTCGAGTAGTTGAGCTCGCACACCTCCTGCACGTCGCTGCCGTTCTCGTAGACCCAGTCCCAGCCGCAGATTCCCGCATCCAGAAGCCCCAGCTCGACATAGCGGGACATCTCCTGCGGGCGTAGCAGACGGCAACGTATCTCCTCGTCGTCGATAGACGGGATGTACGAGCGCGACGAGCATGTCACGTTGAAGCCCGCGCGCTTGAAAAGCGCGAAGGTCGATTCTTGTAGGCTGCCCTTCGGCAGGCCGAGAACGATTGCCATGTTTCCTCTTTCTCCGATTTCTCCGAAAATTTGGAGAATATTTTACCAAAACGGCGTTTCGGTTTCAAGAGGGGGAATCACTGGAGATCCCCCAAAAATTCTCCAGCTCGCAATCCCCCAGAAACCCATCTTAACCAAGGCATCCACCTTAACCAAGGTTATGGTGAACAAGCCAGAAACCAGAAGCTCCAAGCTCCAAGCTCTAAGCTCCAAGCTCCAAGCTCTAAGCTCTAAGCTCCAAGCTCTAAGCTCCAAGCTCCAAGCTCCAAGCTCCAAGCTCTAAGCTCCAAGCTCCAAGCTTCGTCCCGTGCATAGTGCCTGTGCGTCCGATTTCCGGCGCTCAAGGGCTCGTGCGAAAACGCGCGTTGCGGCTTGCGTCACGGGGGTTCGGCAATCACGAGATTGCCGTCACCCCCTGCCGTTGCGCCGTCCGCGCGTTTTCACCCGGCCCTTTCGCTTCTTTCCGGAAATCGACCGCGCTTCACGGCGGGCCCTCGGTTGTCGGAGCGGTCGCCTCGCGCCGGCACCGGCGGAGAGCGCTGATCGCCGTGGTTCGTGTGGCGGGCGTCTGCGGCGCGGATGCGGCGCGATGCTGTCGTCTCGCGCCGCCCCGCATCCGCACCCGCCTCGCCACGCGTCCCCCGGCGGCGTTCTCCGCCTAGCCAGCTCTCGTCTCCCACTCCTCCGCCCTCGATCTTCGGCCCACTCGCGTTAAACCATGGTAGTGGAGGTTCATCGTGCTACTGAGAACATCTTACGGCCGATCACACCTTGATGTATTCTCCTCTCCTACTTATTGTCCTACTCGTCCTATCCTCCTACTTGTCCTAAAACATCGTAAATCAACTACGCCTCCCACCAGAAGCCAGAAACTAGAAACGAGAAACGAGAAACAATCCAACCCCCTGCGGGCCGAAGTCTGAGGGAGGAGGAACGGGAGGCGAGCGCCGGCAAGGCGGGTGGGCGCCGCCGCGATCCGGACGGAGCGGCGGATGCGGATGCGGGGCGGCGCGAGACGACAGCATCGCGCCGCCTACGCGCCGCAGACGCCCCTCCGGACGGACCGCGGCGAGATGCGCACTCCCGCCGGTGCCGAAACGAGCCCTCCCGAGACGACGACCGAGAGCCCGCCCGTGGAACGCGGCCGATTTCCGGGGACAAGCGAGGCGGCCGGCGCAGGGTGCGCGGACGGCGAAGCGGCAGGGGGTGAAGGCAATCTGGCGATTGCCGAACCCCCGTGGCGCGAGACGCAACGCGCGCCCTCCGCCGTGCCGCCGAGCGCCGGAAATCGGACGCAGATGCACTACGCACGGGACGGAGCTTAGAGCTTAGAGCTTGGAGCTTGGAGCTTGTCCGCCGACTTGTCCACCATAGCCTTGGCGGAGGCGGAAGCCTTGGCGAAGGCGGGCAAACCGGAAACCAGAAACTAGAAACTAGAAACCTCAAAAAATGAGAAACCGCCAAAGGGAATCATCGCAGGATGAGGAACGTTCCGGCGGGAGGGGATACAGTGAGGAAGTCGGCGGGGGCGAGGACACCGGGGCTGTAGCGCACGGCCACGATCTCACCCATCCATCCGCAGCCGATCTCGAAGTCACCCGCGTCTATCTTAATGCCCGACACATCGGCGGTGGCCACGGATTCGCCGTCCACGTACAGCGTGGCCGTGTTCGACGCCGTCCGGTCCACAGCCATCGCGACATGGTGCCATTGGCCGTCGTCTATGTCCACGGACGACGCCACGGTGTTCGTGGTGACGCCGACCACCGCGCCAAGCGCTACATCGTCGAAGCGCATCGCGGCCAGACCTTCGTCCGTAGTGCACAGCGCCCAGCTCTTGCCGAAGGCGCGCACCTTGGCGGCAGCCATGCCCTTCCCGCGCACAGTCGCCTCCACCGTGAAGTCCTTGGAGCCCACCACCGCGGCGCACGGCACCACGAGGCCGGACGCGCCCGTGAAATGCGCCGACTTCGGTATGAACTGCGACTTGCCCCGCACCTTCACCACCGTCGCCCCGAACGGCAGCTCGTCTGACGCCGTGACGACCGCCGCGTCGTAAGCCGCCGTGAGGTAGCCGGTCTCCGGCGAGAGAAGTTCCTGGCCCTTCACGCCGTCCGCGAGCCAGATTCCGGTGATGTCGGCGCGCGGCGTGAACGGACGCATGAAGTGCTCCGGATCGAGGATGCCCTCCGTGATGCGCGGCTCGTCGATCATGCCGTCCCACGCGCGCCCGCAGTATGAGCCGATGTTGATGTATCTCGTGCCCTTGTCCAAGTACAGGAAGTTCGTCTTGGAGGCTGAGAGCCTGTTCGTGTAGTCGAGGTACCCTTTCACGCTTACGCCAGTCTCCGTTGTCTCGATCGTCAGCGCCACATGGTGCCATTCCGTATTACCGAAGCCCTGGGAGAAGCCAGATGTCCAGTTACTGGCGCCGACGAGGTCAAGCCGCGTGCGCGGGTTGGTGGTGTTGCTGTTTGTGTCCAGCATCCATGTCGCGTTGTTCTGATCGCCAAGGTTGATCATGCACGCGAACGCGGGAATGAAAAACTCCCGCACGAACAGCTCTACGGTGATGTTGCTCGGAAAGTTGTCGCCGGAGTTCTGAGCCTGCACAATGGAGCCGTTGACGGAATCAGTGACGTTCGTGTTCCCGTTTGTGAACCTCACGGACGTGACATTGTCGGGATTGATGATCTTCCCCGACGCCTCGTCCCAGGTGTAGGCGCACGGCACGTCGTTGGTGAGATACGGGCGGAATGTAGAGTCGAGGGCCTGCTGAGAGGTGTTCGCGTAATAGTTGTAGCTGATATACACGCCGCCGCGGAGGTTGAGGCTCTGGATTCCGCTCGCGGATTTCATCGCCCCGAGCGTCGCCGGGAAGTATTCGAACTCCACGCCGGGCGAGTCGAAGTCCCAGTAGGCATACGCATCGTCCGTGGGGAACGCCGCGAGCGACAGAAACGTGGACGGCGCGCGGACGAACGGCGAGCCCTTGAAAGCAAACATCCTGCCGGTGAACCCTTCGCCGAGTGTCAGCGGCACCAGACCCAATGCAAGCGGCTCCGTGGCGGAGATCGTGCCGAACTGCGCTCCGTCCACATACACCGAATACGCCGCTGTATCGCCGTCGAGGCCGTATGCGAACGCCACATGGTGCCAATGCCCGTCCGCAAGCGACGCCGCGGCCCCAAGGGTCGTCTTCTCCTCGCCGCGCGAGAACACGAATGAATCATCCTCGAATCCAAGCGACCAGAGCCCGCCATGGCGGAAGACACACCCCTCCGCCGCAAGCGTGCGCATGAACACCTCGAATGTGAAAGAGTTGGCCTCGAGCCTCGATGCGGAGAAGCGGTCGATGGCGAACGAACTGCTGCTTGCCGACTTGAATTCGGCGGCATACGGCACTCCGCGCATGGAGCCGTCGGGGTCGTTCATATATGAATGTATTCCGGAGTTACTGCCAGTGAGCGCAGATGGATATGCGACGATACTAGAGCCCGTGTTCGCCGCATACGCGTTCTGCGGCTTCAGCGTCCCCGATCTCGCCGTGTTCATCGGATAGAGGAAGTCAGCGGACTGGGCGGACGCCAACGTGAGGAATTCGTTCGTGGAAAGAACGCCCTCCGAGATGCGCACTTCGTCGAATGCGCCGTCGAACCGGGTGCCGCCCAGCGTCAGACTTGTCGTGCGCGCCATCAGATATTTGGACTTCATCGACCCCAGCTTCACATAGTCGCCGTAGAAGGCGACGTTCGTCGTGGCGGCGTCGTATGTGACCGCGATATGATGCCATGCTCCGTCCATCGCGTTGAATATGGGCGCGAACCTGCTTTCGTTGCGGGTGAATCGGTCGCTCGCCACCTGCCACTTCGTCCCGTTGCCGCCGCCGTCCAGCTCTAGGAGAAGCGCGGCGGCGCCGCCTGAGAACTGCATCACTGTCGTCCACGCGTTGGAGAACGAGTGGACTCGCATGATCGCCTCCACTGTGAACGACGCGGCGTTCGTCGCGTCCCAGACGCCGACGAGGACGTTGCCGGAATCAGTGACTGAGAGCTTTCCGCTCGCCGTGCTACCGTGGTTGCCGTTGATCCGCACGGAGCCGTTCGCGTCGGAGACGACGGCCACGGCGTCATCTGCCCGCGAGAGGAAATAGACGTCGCCCATCGTCGAGTCCTGGAACACGGGCATATATCCGTCGTTGAACTTCGCGCCCGTGAGCGACAGCGTGCCGACGGTCGGCGCGACGGTGGACGCATTCTCTCCGGCCGTGCCGTTCATGCGCCACCACGCCGTGACACCGGCGTTTACAGAGAAGGCCACGGCGATCGCGGCCGCCACGAAAAGGCCGCGCTTCATCGCGCCACCTCCACAGAGAGCGAATAGCCCCCTATCAATCTCGTGTTTTCTGCAAATTTTGCCATGCCACCGTTCTCCTTTACTGGGTCTAGACGCAAACATTTTATCACAACACATACGGGCGCGCAACAACAATCGGCCTTGAACGCGATTCAAGGGCGCACAATATCAGAAAGTTGCCTATTGAATGAACATGGCCATGTAGTGCGGAAGCGTGACCTTCTTGCCGCTGACGCCTACATTGCCGCCTGTCAGTTTGTAGCCGTATGGAATCGAGCCGTCGGACAACATCTTGTCGAGCGAAAGCGTCCGCCCGGTCTGTGCCTTCACTTCCACCGGAACGACCCCGTCATTCGTCTCCACGACGAACTCCATCTCCACTTCGTCGTTCCTGTAATAGCGCAGCGAAATCCCGTTGCGTACGAGCATTCCGGCGACAAGGTTTTCGTATATGCCACCTTTGACAGTCCCCTTGAGCGAACCGTCAAGGACCTGCCGTTTCGTCAACATACCGTAGGAAGCGCACAGAAGCCCGACATCGGAGAGATAGAGCCTTTTATCCCGAAAATTAATTGCAAGTATATTACCATATTCTGCACATAAAGTCAATTAGCATATTTTATGAAGCAAAAAAATATTAACATGCATATTTTTAGGACATAAAATCAAGCGTTCTGCATATTTTTACGGCCTAACTATTTCTTTTTCTCGGTCGAAGAATTTCATTTCTCGGAATCCCCTTCAACGTTGTTGAGCCACCAGTTCGGAACTGCACAGTTCCGAACTGTCCGTTGCGCAAACATTATACCTTTCCTTCGTGCGCAATAGCTTCTTCGACCAAAGCCATTTCACGAAGATGTTCAAGCGCGAACGCGGGATCACCCCCGGCGGCTACCGCCGTCGCCACAGGGCGCAGATGGAGGCGTAGCAATCACATCGTCCATGGGGAATTACATGTCAGCAAGCGAGAGCAGCCCAGATTTGCGCCTGAGATCGCGCTTTTCGGGATTCTTGCTGAAGAACGTCTCGATCTTCGCCTGGAGCTTCGCGTCGCTGAACCGCTCTGGATCGCGCTTGACCTCATAGAATGCAATTTCACCGCCAAGCTCGTCTTCGCACACAAGGTCGATCTCCTCAGTTCCCTTGCGGTCCCACCATGCTCCCATCTTGGCATAGGTCGTCGTCTCCATGAACTTCCAGTGAAAGTAACGCTCCAGCGCATAGCCACTGAACACGTCGAAATCCCGTAATGCGATTTCTCTCAGCTGGTCGTATCGCTCAAGTTCGATGTAGCCCCTGTACTTGAACACAAAGCGGAACCAAAAGCGGAAAAAGCAGTCATCGATCTGGTAATGGCAGTTCTTGCCCGTCGGCTTGCCGAATATCGGCTGTTTCTTAGACACCAGTTGATACTGCTCCTCAAGCTTGGTGAGATAGCCATTGACGTCCACCCCTATCAGATTCTTCAGTTCGGCAGTCGTCGTCGCGCCAGAGGCTATGGCCGAGAGAATCGTGAAATAGACGCCGTAGTCCGGACCAAACTCCTCGGCAAGGATGGCTCGGCCTTCAGGCAGATACGACGAACCCGGCGAAAAAATGGTGTTGACCATCTGCTTGCGCGTAAGCGCCTTGACCCCTGTCATCATATTCACATACCGTGCGACGCCGCCAGTCACCGTCCAAAGTGCAAGAAGATCTTCAGGCGTATAGTTGGGATTCAGCTCTGACAGTATCTGCTTCAGCAAGGAGACCTTGAACGGCTTGAGCGTAAAACTCGCCGTGTTGCGCCCATACAACGGTTCCCCAGTGTTGAAGAATATGTTGTTCATCAGTCTGTTTATGCTTCCGCACACCACAAGATTGATTTTCGACGAAGCGTGATACTCGTCCCATACTGCGGCGACTTGGCTGAATACGGCATCGTTGATCCTGTCAAATTCCTGAAATTCGTCTAGGACGATGGTGAACCGCCTCGTCAGCGACGCCTTCATGATGATTCGAAACAGTTCCGAAAATGTTTCACATGTGCCTAGAATCCCAAGATTAAGTGTCTGCTCCACTTCCAACTGAAGTTCTCGGCAAAGCATCCTCTCGCTTTGACGAGTGATGGGCAGATGCACATATGGGATTTCTCCGTCATCAAGCGCGTTGCGCAAAAGTGCTGTTTTGCCTACACGCCGACGCCCTGTAATGACGACAAACTGCGCCTCTTCGGCGGAGATATCTCTCCACCTGCGAAGCATTTCCACTTCTTCTTGCCTTCCGACAAACCTCATTATCTTCTCCTTTCAGAAATGGGCGTTTTGAAAACAATCATTTTGAAAACAGCCGTTTTGAAAACGCGGTAATTATACCATATCTTTGGATCTACCGCAACGGCCATGTTGCGAGACGGCTTCTTCGCCCAGAGCTGGACGCTATTGCACCGCCGCGCGGGCTACGAACGAGATGGTCACTGGCACACCCTTCTTCAGGGCGATCTTCGGCTGCTGCACCCTCATGTAGAAGTTGGCGATACACATCCTGCCGCCGGTGTGCGGCTTCAGTCCGGCGAAATCCGTCACGATGCCATAGGGCGGGGTCGCCAGGCCATGCTGGTCCATGCCGGGACTGATCGGCAGCAGCTCCCAGCCGCCTTCTCCCTCGAAACCGCCGTTGACAATCTCGGCGCCCGTGACACGCACGTCGTCGTAGGCCGTGCGCTCGCCCCGCCACCCCTCAAGGAACAGGGTGCAGTCGGTGTCGAGCGTCGGCGTGAACGAGAACTCGTATCTCTTCCAGTCAGCATCGAGCGGCGGCGAGCCGAACCGCACGGAAACGGTCGAACGATCCGGATGCCACGGCGGGGCCACGCTGCAGCTGCGGAAATCCACGGCACAGGGGCCGCTCTTGGGCCGTTTCGCGAACCGGACGCTGGCGAGGACGATCGGCGCGGCATGGTCTATGCGGCGGACGGGGAGGGATACGCCCTTGCCGAACTTGACGGGCGGCGAGACGCGGTGCGGGCTGGCGTAGAGCCCCATCTCGCCGAACCGGGTGTCGCCGCCGGTGAAGCGACGCGCTGGCGCATCCGGGCGCAGTTCCCAGTTGAAACCCTCGAAGTCGATGAAGCCGAGGTCGTCAAGGGCCGTGTTGTTCGTGATCGTCTGATAGTCCTTCATCAGATCGGCGTCCACGAACGTCGCCCGCCCGCTCACGGACCAGGCGTTGTTCGTGGCGACGATGAAGAGCGCGTTGTGGGCGAAGAGCGGATCCTCGAAGTCGAACACGCGCATCATGTTCGGGTAGCGCGTGCGCCAGAGCGGGGAATCGTAGAGTTCGCGCTTGGCCAGAAGATGCTTGAAGAACGGCGAGCCGTGCCCGTCCTTGATGAGCGAATCGGGATTCTTGCCGCCCTTGAGACCGAGGTTGTTCTGGCGCATCGGATATTGGCAGCACATCACGAGGTTGCGCACGTAGGTGTTGTCGTTGCCGCCGTTCTGGAAGATGCCGTACTCGGCGCGGTTGACGATGTTGCCACGCACCGTGACGCCAGAGCTCCACCCGTCGACGTAGATGCCGAAGGTGGTGGAGGGGCAGCGCGGGCGGCCTGTCATGTGGACGCAGTTGTACTCGACGAGATGGCCGCGGTCCGACCAGTCGTGCTTCGTGTGCGTGTAGAGCGCGCCGCAGTCGTAGCTGTCGGTGCAGGTGTCGTGGACAACATTGAAGCCGATATACTGGTCGTTGCCGCCGTAGATGATGGCGGCGTGGCGGTGGTGGTGGATGAGGTTGTGTTCGCAGCGGCAGGCGACTCCGCCCATGTAGACTGACGGACGGTAGTATCTCACCCACTCGCCGTTGTGGTGCAGGTGGCAGTTCACGATCACGTGTCCGCCCGGTTCGAGACGATCCCGCACGCCCCCGACCAGGGAGACGCCGCCTTCGCCCGTGTTGTAGATGTCGCAGCCCTCGATGCGGCAGTTCCGGCCGCCCTCCACCTTGATGCCCCATCCCCCCGTATTGCGCACGATGGAGCGGCGGATCACGACATTGGTGCATTCCTTCAGCACGACCGCATCCTTGCGGCTGCACTCGAACACCTTGCCCTCGATGACGAGGTCCTTCACCCGCTCCAGCGTGAGGACGCTGTCCTTCATCGCGACCTCTACGCCGTTCGTGCCTTCGGGCGGCGGAAAGAGATAGATGCGGCGGGTCTTCAGGTCGGCCGCCCATTCGCCGGGCATGTCCATCTCCGAGAAGGCGTTCAGCACCGAGAAGTCACCTCCGCTGGAAGCCCCCTTCGCGATGCCGTAGCGGATCCATTTCGTGCCGAGCTCCAGCGTGCGGGCGGCGGGATCGACACCCCGCACGCGCACCGAGGAACCGGCCCAATCGTATTTCCACCCCCCTTCCGTCCACAGCTCAGGCTCCTTCGCCCACAGCGCCAGACGCTCCGGCACCACATCCACCGTGATCTTGACCGTGTCCGGCTTGTTCTGCTCCTTGAATCCGGGCTTGCTGAAATCAATGTCGCCGTCGACGATGTAGAGACGCCCCTCGTTGGGGTATTGGGCGAGCGGCAGACGTTTCTCGCCGCAGAAGAGCTGGTAGGGATAAGACGAAGGCTGCCCAAATCCGCCGTTGAAGTCCGGCAGGGGCCCCTCGCCCGGAATCGTCGCCACAACGACCCTGTCCCGGACCGTCGCAGGCACCAGCGCCAGCAGCGGATCGTCCGCCGACGGACGGGCCCATTCCAGCGCCATGCCGCCTGAGACCTTTTCAAGCGGAGCGTCGGCGACGGCCTCCACAACAACCGACAGACAAAGAATAAAGATAGGGGTTAAAGATTTCATACCGGAGTTCCTTTCCGCAATTCCTTTCTCACACTGGCTCGAATGCGAAGATATGCGCCGTGGCGCTGCCGTAGGTGTTCTCCTTGAGTTCGCTGCCCCATGTCGACAGCGGCATAAGGCGAATGCCCAGGCATTCGCGGCCGATCTTGCCGCGTATGAACCTTTGATGGTTATCCTTTGTCTCGAACGCCGTCGTCCAGGAGCCGTCCGCCCCCTTCACGTCAACGCGGAAGTGCTTGAGCACGGTTCTCGGGAATGTGAACGAGGTGTTGTTGTAGCCAAGCCCGCGGAACAGCGGCATCGGTATGGTGAAAAGATCGGGATGGCCGTCGAAGTTCTCGCGGTCGAGGTCGGAATCCACCACGAGCCTGAATCCCTTGACGAAAGTGGGCTTGTCGAATGTGTAGATGATCGCCTGGTTGGTCTTCCCGAAATATCCGTTGTCCTTGCCCCAGATGCGCCTGTCGATTCCATTCAGGAGGTCGCTTGCGTCGCCGTAGTCCGCCGTGAGCGTGGCGGCCTTGGCGAGAGGCGATACTTCGCGCTTGAAATGCGGGAGGAAGCAGTCGTCGTCCATGAGGCGGTTCTGCAGTTCCTTCAGGAGCGCTTTGTCCGTGTAGACGCCGCGCGGCATCACGCCCTTCTCGACGGCAAGGGCGGCGGCTGTTCCAACCGCCTGTCCCATGATGCCGATCGTGCCCATGACGCGGGCGGAGGCGAAGGCCGTGTGCGTCGCGGAGAGGTTCCGCCCGGCGAACATGAGGTTCTCGACGTCGCGGGAGTAGAGCGCGCGGTAGGGTATCGCATAAGGCTCCGAAAGACGCCGTTTCTGGAGATGCGCGCCGCCCTTGGACTTCAACCAGAAGCCGCCGGGCAGGTGGTTGTCGATCTGCCAGCCGCCGTATGCGACAGTGTCTTCGAATCGCTTACCGCCCTTCTCCACGTCTTCCTGCGTGAGCGTGTAGTCGCCCACGTAGCGGCGGCTCTCGCGCTTCCCGGGGAGGAAGCCCAACCACTCGAGCTCCCAGTTGTCGGCGCCGTGCTCGCCGTGGTTCTTCATGTGGTCCCAGACGCCAAATGCGATCCTGAGGAGTTCGTCGCGCAGCTTCTCGGCGTCGGCGATGGTGTCCGCCTCGCCGCCAAGTTCGATCCAGTAGAAGTTGGTGTGCGGCTTGAGCAGACATTCGTGCGGCTTGTGGTTGAGCGCCTCGTCGTCGGGGAAGTCATACGCCCACTCGGGCGGGGTGAACTCGATCTTGTGGTCGGTCTCGCGGGCCTGGATGAGGAGGCTTGAACCCATGGTCTTGCGATCGGCCTTCTCGATGCCGAACTCCTCGCCGAACTCGCTCTTCGCCTCGCGGCCGACTCGATACGCGGCGCCCGTCAGCGGCGCGAGGATAGAGTCGCCGGAGCAGTCTGCGAAGATCTTGGCGCGCACCGTGTGCCGCTGATACGTGGTGAGCTGGAAGCCTGTGACGGACTTGATCCTGGCCCCGTCCATCTCCGCGTCGCAGCACGCGCAGTTGAGAATGAGGTCGATGTTAGGCTCGAAGCGCACCTTTTCGTAGAGCAGCGCGTCCCAGATGGACCAGTTGCGCGAAGGATTGCGGTGCATGTTGTCGAGGGCGATCTCCTCCATGATGCCCGTCTCCTGGAGATTCCTCACGCGCGTGCCGGCACCGCATATCCACATGCGTATCTCGCTCGACGCATTGCCGCCGAGGACCGGGCGGTCCTGCATGAGCGCGACTTTCGCACCGCGGCGCGCGGCGGAGATCGCGGTGAGCAATCCGCCCATGCCGCCTCCAATCACGCAGACGTCCGCCTCATGCGCCACCTCCTGGAGCTTGCCCGGCTTTAGGCGCCCGCGGGACATCTCAGGCAGCGCCAGCGTCGTCCCCTCCGCCCTCGCCATTGGTGGTATCGCTCCGGCAAAAGCCGAGAGCGAAATGCCTTTGAGGAAATTCCTCCTATTGAACTGCATATCCATGACCATTCTCCAAATCAAGGCGGCGCTTCATGGCGCCACCCCCGTAGGCAACCGACAAATCCACCCCTTACCCATCAATTTCGCGCTTATCGCAAGTTCTGCCATCTCGCCATGCTCCTTTAGTGAGTTTTAGGCTGGATTTAGACGCGCCCATTTTACCACAATGCATACACAGGCGCAATAAAAATCGGTCTGAGAATATGTTGCGGACGAAATCTCACGCCTAGGCTGGAACCAGAAACTAGAAACCAGGCACTAAGCACCAGGCACTAGGCACTAGGCACTAAGCACCAGGCACTAAGCACTAGGCACTAAGCACTATCGCGATCCGCCCTTGCCCAAAGGCCGATTTTTTGGTATCATTTCCGCCATGAAAATTGTCTCTACTCTTATTCTTGCCGCCGTGGCCTGCGCCGCGCAGGCCGCCACCCTCGATGCAATCGTCGCGAAAGTGAACGATTCCGCCATCACGTTGGACGACGTTAGAAACGAAATCAAGCGGAACCCGGAGATATCAAGCCGCCTCGCCGCGGCCGCCAAGAGCGGAGAGCAGGGCGCGAAGGAGATCTACAAGGCCGCGCTAGACTCGCTCATCGAGCGCCGTCTCGTGCTCGCCCAGGCGGCGGACAAGAAGATGGACATGCAGGAGTGGGTGATCGACAACCGCATCCGCGAGATCGTCCACGACCGCTTCGACGGCGACATGAGCCGCTTCGAGGCCAGCCTCGCGGAGTCCCGCATACCGATGTCCGAGTTCCGCGCGACGCTGAGGGAGGACATGATCATCGGCGCGATGCGCTACCAGATGGTCGAAAAGGACCTCTCGCCCACGCCCGCCCAGATGAAGACCGAATACGACAGCCACCCCGAGCGCTACAAAGTCGACGCAAAGACGTCGGTGCGCGTGATCCTCATCAAGCCCGACAAGAAGACCGGCGACTCCTCCGCGATTGCCAAGGACGTCGTTGCCCATCTGGACAAGGGCGAGTCGTTCGCCGACCTCGCCATCAAACTCTCCGCCGACTCCCACGCGAAGGACGGCGGACTCTGGAAGGATGTCAACCCGTCCGAGGAGTTCCGTCCCGAGGTGGCCGCCGCGATCGCCAAGCTCAAGCCCGGTGAACGCTCCGACCCGATCGTGCTGGACGGCTGGAGCTTCATCGTGCGCAAAGAGGAGGATTCCGCCGCGCGCACGCTCTCCTTCGCCGAGGCGTACGACTCCGTGATGCGCAACGTGAAGCGCGACCTCGGCAAGCGCCGCCACAAGGAGTGGATCGCGCGCCTGCGCGACGCTGCCTACGTCAAAGAGTATCCGATGCCCAACGACAACGCGAAGTGAACCTGACGAGTCCATCGCAGGTGAGGGAGTGGTGCAGCTCGAACGGCTTCCACCCCAACAAGGTCCTCGGGCAGAACTTCCTCATAGACAAAAACGCGCTCGACGCCATCATCGAAACGGCCGCCCCGCCGCCAGACGCCCCGGTTCTGGAGATAGGGCCCGGTCTTGGTGTGCTGACCGAAGGGCTTCTCGCGCTCGGCCTGCCCGTCACCGCCGTCGAGAAGGATCCTGTTCTCGCAGACCGCCTGGCGGCGGCGCTCGGGAACCCGGCGAACCTGACCGTGCTCAAGGGAGACGCCCTCGACTTCATCAAGGCGGGCGCATGCGACGGCTTCCGTTCTCTCGTGTCCAACCTCCCCTACCAGGCCGGCACGCGAATTCTCCTCGAACTCGTGCGCCGCCCCCAGGCGATGCCGGAGACGATGACGGTACTGGTGCAGGCAGAAGTGGCCGACCGACTGGCGGCGGGCCCCGGCGGGAAAGTGCGGGGCCTCGCGGGAGTGTGGGTGCAGCTGGACTACGACGTGACATGCGTCAGGAAGGTCCAGCCGACCTGCTTCTGGCCGCGTCCGGAGGTGGGCTCCACCGTCGTGCGGCTCGTGCGACACCACCGGAATGACGCGCTAACGGCCGAGGTCCGTGATACTTTCGCCCGCCTCACGAAGCAGGCTTTCGAGCACCGCCGCAAACAGCTAAGGGCGATCTTCAAGGGCGTGGTCGAATCATCCGCCCGCGCCGAGGAGCTCACGAACGAGGAATGGCTCGCTCTCGCCAACCACCTAACCGCCTAACCATCCGCCTTCGCCAAGGCTACGGCGGACAAGCCCAACCACCTAACCAAAAAGACCGGCCGCAAGGCCGGTCTTTTCTGCTTCAGGAAAACAATTGGAGGTTCACCACGCGTAGTGCGCGAACGCCCGGTTGGCATTGGCCATCTTGTGGACGTCGTCGCGCTTCTTGATCACGTTGCCCTGGCCCTGGAAGGCGTCGATGATCTCCGCGGCCACCGCGGCGGGCATGCCCATGCCGTGGCGGGCGCCGGCGAAGGTGGTCATCCAGCGGAGTGCGAGCGAAAGCTGGCGGACAGGGTTGATCTCGCTCGGGACGGGATACGTCGTGCCGCCTACGCGGCGGGTCTTGACCTCCACCTTCGGCTTCATGTTCTCGATCGCCTGGGACACGACCTCGATGGGGTCGGTTACGGCGACCTTCTGCTCGCCCTCGGCCTTCTCGAACTTCGAGGGGTCGGCCTTGATCGCTTCGCTGATCTTGTCGATGGCGCCATAGACGATGCGCTCCGCCGTCGTCTTCTTGCCGTCCTTCATGATCACGCGGATGACGTGGGCTATCAGCTCAGAATTGTACTTGGGGTCGACAGAGACCCTCTTGACGATCTTTCTTGCGCGTCTGGACATGGTGGCTCCTTACTTCTTCTCTTCCTTCTGGCGCTTCACACCGTATTTCGAACGGCTGCGGTTGCGCCCGGAGACGCCGAGAGAGTCCAAGACGCCGCGCACGATGTGGTAGCGCACGCCCGGGAGGTCCTTCACACGGCCGCCGCGGACCATCACGACGCTGTGCTCCTGGAGATTATGGCCTTCGCCGGGGATGTATGCCGTGACTTCGACGCCCGTTGTGAGGCGCACACGAGCGACCTTCCGGAGGGCGGAGTTAGGCTTCTTGGGGGTCATCGTCTTGACGACGAGGCAGACGCCACGGCGCTGAGGACAACTCTTCAGCGCCGGCGATTTCGAATGCGTCGCAAGAGGATGACGCCCCTTGCGAATCAGCTGGTTGATTGTGGGCATGAATGTCTTTTTCCTTGTTTTTCCTGAAACGGGGTAAAAATATATCAAATATTCGGCCACATTGCAAGGGGGCAAAGACCAAAAAATGCACTCCGCCCACTTTTCCTCCTTCACACCATTCCGCCGTTGTGCTATACTAGGGCCCATGAAAACGACAATCGGCTTCTTCGGCGCCGGGAAAATGGCCGAAGGCATTCTGTCCGCCGCGGCCACCGCGCCCGGCTTCGATCCCAAGTCCGTCCTGATGGCGGAGCGCGTGGAGGCGCGCGCCCGCGAGATGGAGCGCAGGCACCATGTGCGCACTACGCCCAGTGCGGCGGACGTTGCACGAGCCGCAAAGCTCGTCTTCCTCGCCGTGCGTCCGCAGGACGCCGCCGAACTCGCCGCCGCCGTCAAGCCCCTTCTCACCGAAAAGCACCTCGTCGTCTCGATCGTCGCCGGGAAGTCCATCGCCACGCTCCGCAAGATGCTGGGAATGCGCGTTCGCATAGTGCGCGTGATGCCGAACCTGGCCCTGCGCGCAAGAGAGGGCATGTGTGCGATCTGCGGCGCAGAGAACGCAACGGCCGCCGACGTCCGCCGCGTCGCCAAGATCCTCGGCGCCGCCGGACGCACCGCAGTCCTCGCCGAAAAGCACTTCGACGCCGTCACCGCGCTCTCCGGCTCCGGCCCGGCCTTCTTCGCCTTCATGGAAGAGGCCATGGCCGAGGGCGGACGCTCCCTCGGCCTGCCGGCCGACGCCGCGAGGCTCCTCGCGGAGCAGACGATGCTCGGCACGGCGGCCTATCTCCGCCAGTCGGGCGCAGACCTTGGAGAGTTCATATCCGGCGTGGCCACCCCCGGCGGCACCACCGCCGCAGGCATGGACGTGATGAGAGCCTCCGACTTCAAGAAGATCGTCTCCGCCACCCTCGCCGCCGCCGCCAGACGTTCCAAGGAACTCGGCGCCTAGTCCTATTGTCCTATTCCTATTGTCCTTAATGTCCTATTGTCCTAGAATCGCCCTTAAGCCCTAGCCCTTAAGCCCAATGCACCGCCTCGCCTATCCATTCTCCAAAACCGCTGTCCGCGCGCTCAAGGCCGGAGATGTCGTGAGCGTGAACGGCATCGTCTGGACCGGCCGCGACCGCTTCCACAAGCACTTCGCCGACGGCGGCGCGCTGCCTGTCGACTTCCGCGACGGCGCCCTCTACCACTGCGGCCCCGTCATCGTGCCCGAGGGCGACGGCTGGCGCGTTGTGGCCGCAGGCCCCACGACTAGCGTGCGCGAAAACCCATACGAGCCGCAATTCATCGCCGCGACCGGCCTGAGCCTCGTGATCGGCAAGGGCGGGATGGACGAACGGACCCTCGACGCCTGCCGCCTGCATGGCGCCGTGTATCTGCAGGCGGTAGGCGGCGCGGCAGCCCTGGCGGCGCGATGCGTAAAGCGCGTGAGGAACGTGTATTTCCTCAAGGAGTTCGGCGCCGCGGAGGCGTGCTGGGAGTTCGAGATGGCGGACTTCCGCTGCGTCGTCGCGATGGACAGCCACGGCAAAAGCCTCTTCACCGACGTGCAGGAATCATCCACGCGGCAACTAAGAGCGCTTCTAAAACAATAGGCCTATCAGTAGAGTAGCCCGCCGCCCGCGCTACGCACGGGAATGTAAATGAGGATGACTTCGATGATTGCTTTCGCTACTGGGAGATTGGGAGTTTCGGAGTTTGGGAGAATGTCTCAGAAATCTCCAATTCTCCAGAACTCCAAAACTCCCAGCAGCGAAAGCAAAAAATAATTCTCAATTCTCAATTCTCAATTCGCCACGGCGGGCGGCCCAGCATAGATAGGCCACCGTTACGAAATAGCTAGCGGGGAGGCGCGGGCGCGCTCCTATCTTCACGGCAAGCAATGTGGTTTTGCCGCCAAGCCCCATCGGGCCTATCCCAAGCGAATTCGCCTCCTTCAGGATGCGCCTTTCAAGGCGCGCGAGGCGCGGATCGGGATTGACGTCCGAAAGCCCGCGCAGAAGCTGAAGCTTCGCCTCCTCGTGGCCACTTGCGCGGTCGCCGCCGATCGCGACCCCCAATATGCCGGGGGCGCAGCCATAGCCCTGCGCGCGATGCACCGCGGAGAGGACGGCCCGCCGCACCCCGTCGAAATCGCGCCCCGCCCCAAGAGAGGCGTCGGGCAGGGAGAACTGCACGCTCATGTTCTCGCTTCCCCCGCCCTTCATCAAAAGCCGTATGTTCTCGAATCGCCCATAGTGCACCACGGGCGCGCCGGGGCAGACGTTCGTGTCTATCGAGGCGCCGCTTATGGAGTCGATCGTGTTGCGGCGGAGCCAGCCCTTTTCGGTCGCGAGGGCGACGGCCTGGGCGAACACCTCCGGCGTCGCCTTCCTGCGAAGACGCTCGTCCACGAAGAACGTGAGCGTGCCGGTGTCCTGGCAGAGCGGCGTCCCGGCCTTGGCCGCGACCTTCGCGTTCTCGAGGATAGTCGAGAGGACCATCTTCGCGGAGGAACCCTTCGTCTCGCGACGATGGGCCGACTTGAGCGCCGCCAGCGCATCCTGCGGCAGCGCGCTTGAAGTCCGCCCGATGAAATCGGCGATCTCAGCGACAAGCTTCTTCACATGAGCCCCTTGGCCTGAAGCGCCTCGACGAGGCGCGACTGGAAGAGCGCAGCGTCCTCCGGAGAGGGGCGATAGCCTTTCGGCACGCCGCCAAGCCCCAGCCGTCCCATCTGGTCAAGATACCACTTGCCCGCGGTGCCGTCCGAGAACGTCACTCCGCCGCCGGCCATCACGCCGGGGGGCGTTATGGGATCGACGGTTACGGAGACGCCGCCAGGCCCTTCGGCGGGCGGAGGTCCGGCCGCGCCGTCGGCATTGTCGCCATCCTGCGGAGCTTCGGTGGTCTCACCGTCGTTGGCGGACGGGACGTCCGCCGCCCCGACATCATCACCGCCGGCGGATCCGTCCGCCCCAGAACGGCGTGTCTCCACGCCGCCGCCGGCCTGCGCATCGGCGTCTTCTTCTTCAGGCTGCGGAAGATCCGCCACCAAAAGGCGCAGATCGAGGTAGGTCATGTGGACGCCGAATTCGGAGGAGATGCGCTTCTGTATCTCGTCGAGCGAAGCGCCGGCAGCAAACCACTTGGCTACATCCGCAAGTTGATTTTCATTCAATTCCATCTCTTCTCCTTTCTGCTACGCCCCCCGCGCCGCCCTTCCTTCAAGCTCTAAGCTCTAAGCTCTAAGCTACTCAAACTGATGATAGAACAAAACGCGCGTACGATGGGGCGGAAGCATATTCGTATTTGTGCCAGTGCGCTTCTCATCCTGTCTGCTCTTACGGTTGGCAAAGCCGACGGGAGCCTCTGGGTCGCGCCAGACGAGCGCCACGGCACGTCCACCCTGCTGGGCGCCGCCAAGGACGCTCGGCTCTGCGCGCACAAACACTATGAAGAGCTGCTGCCGATTGCCGAAGCAGTTGCGCCAGAAGCTGTAGAGGAATTTGCGGTCCACCTCGTTGATGGCGGTCTGCGTCATATTCTTCGTCGCCTTGGTGTCGCCGACGTCGTTCAGGAAACACTGCGGATCGCCGTTGCCGTACCAATCTAGGTCATCATAGGCACCGAGCCAGTCGGCTCCGCCGGAACGGATCTTGTTGCGTATCACATTTGCAATGGCGCGAATCTCCTGATCGGTGACCTTCGAGAGAGGCGAATCGTTGTTGAAGCAATGCTTGAGCGCCTCAGATGGATTGGAGGCAAAGTTGTTCGCATACTGCGTGCCAAGCGACTTGTTGGTGGATGCGGCCCAATAGTCGCATGGAGTGTCAGCTATTGCGGCAAGGAAGACGTTCTCGGGATCTTCGGTGAACGGATTCACGCGCGGTCCGGCTCCTTCGTCGTCGTAAATGCCGTTGCCTGCGGAGTCGCGGAAATAATAGATGGGATCGGCCTTGACTCCGTCATGTGAGTAGGAACGATACGTGCGCCAGAAGAAAACGCCATTGGCTGCATTGTTCACATTGAAGTCTTTTCTGACGGCGAAAGTCACGCTGTTTCCGTTGTAGCGGCCGGCGTTGAAGAATGTTCCCTGCATAATTCCACCACCCGGATCGTTCCACACGAGGTCCTGCGTGCGCGGGAGAAAGGCAAGTTCGCCCATCGACTGAAGATATTCCTGATTGGAGACGAACATGAAGATGTCGGAGTCACGCCCATCCTGGCCAAGAAGGTTGTTCTTCACTTGATCAAGCCATTTGTCCGCATCCACACCCTTATCTGTTGTCGAGTACCAATCCTCTGGAGCAAAATTATATCTAGGATCATAACAGTAGAGGGTACCGTATTCGGAGTCATCAGATTGTCCGATGCCCGGCACAGGCGTACCCGCAGTCGCCACTTGCGTCTTGGACCAGTTTATGATGTCCTGCTCGGCGACTGGCAGTTCTAGATACGCACCGCTCGTGGTCTTCGTTCTGAAATTGAGAAGCGGAACGCCCGTACCGCAGATCGTCCCGCCGACTGAAGCGGACTGAGAAGGAGAAAGTCCAAGCGACCAGTTGAGGTTGTCATCCTGAAGCGTGGCCGGGGCAAGGTCAACAGTCTTGTCATTGGAATCGACGACGCGCAACCACACCGAGACATTCGGCATCAAGCCTTGACCCAGTGCACTGAAACCAGCCAAGGCGACAGACGTGCCGTTGGCAGAATACGGCGAGAAATCAAACTTGTCAATTTTCTCCACCGGCGTTCCGGGCAGACCAGTATTCTGATTGACGGTGACAGTGCTCGTCCATGTGAAGAAGTCGCGTCGGGCGTTGTCACCGCCACTAAGCTGTATGCGAACATGGTCAACAATAGCTTCCGACTCATCTCCCGTGTTGAAGCTAGATGCATTGGGTGGCATTACGTTCTGCGGAGCGGTCACAACTGTGTAGATATTGTCCTTGAACGTCGTGCCCTGAGACCACGTGCCCGACGTAGGCTGAGGATGGAGATTCGAATTGTTGTCTGACGCTCTCAGCGGCATGCCGCCTTTGGGTCCCAGATAGATGCGCAACATTGCCTGTACCCTGAAGTTCCCGGGGGCACGAGAAGAATCAAGTCGCTTAAAAGGGAATAGAAATGCGACGTCTACCTGCCCTCTTATTGAATCGAGAGCTAAAGTGAGCTCGTGCTTGGTAACCTGCGGATTCGCGCCCTGGGCTGGGGGCGTTTCATTGTCCAAGACGTTGAACTGCAGGCTCTGGATTATCGGGCAGACGCCGATTATCATCGGTACCTGCTCCGTGCAGGGAAGGACCAAGGAGGTGGGGACAGAGTCCTTGTCAAGGTAATCGTAAAGGCAGGCGACGCCGGCGGCGCGGATCTGCGGCGCGAAGAAATCCATGAGCGAATCGCCCGCGCCGGCGGGGTTGCCGTTCTTGAAGAACTCGAGCATGCCCTTGGTGTTGTTGAATCGGAGGAACGGCTGGTCGTCCGCGCGGGAGAGGTAGTAACTCTGGTCGTTGTTGGGGTTGTATCCCTTGCGGAACGCATTGGTGGTGGGATACCAGGAGTCCGTGAGAAAAACGAGCGGAGCTATTTGGTTGCTGGAGGCGTTCCCGTAGAATCCGTTGTTGCCGCCCTTGGTGATCCATTCGTAGAACGGAGACTCCACAGGGCCGGAAGACTGGAGCGCAAGGTTGAAGTCCATCACGGAGGTGAACGGCACCTGATTCTCCGTGCCGCCGCGCGTCTTCACAAAATTGTCGAATTGCTGCGGATCGCCTTTGGCGTTCTTCACGGCCGCCGAGAGGGAGAGCCGCCCGAATGCGCCGGAGTTGCGGTTCGTGTATGCACGCAGGGTGTTGACGTCGAGGAGGTCGGACACGTTTATCGCCGTGTACGCCCAGCGGCCAAGGTCGTAGTTGAAACGCTTCCAGCGGGCCGTCATGGAACGTCTGCTCCAATAACGCGCCTGGTTGACGAGCGGCGCCGGGATGTAGCCCAGCCCTTCGAGGGTCAGGACGGCGGCGGTGTCATCGAACTCCAGGATGGAGTTGTTGCTGCTGTTCCTGTTTCCAGTCTTGTTGACCTGCGTCTCGCCCTGATTGTTTGAATAGGGGCAGAACACTCGGTTCACCCAGGCGTCCTCATAGCCGCTGTAGCGCCACTGCTCGTACGAGGTGTAATCGCGTATTTCCGTTGCGTTCGGCCCCACTCCGGGGTAGATGTCGTTGCCGATCTTGTCGTCGATGTCCTCAATCGCGCGGGCGAGAGCGGCCTTCACGAGGTCACTGGTGGCGATGTTGCGGCGGAGGAAAGAACTGGGCGCACGGCTCATGCGCATGTAGACGGAGAACGCCACGGCGCTCACGATCATGAACGAGAGCATGCCGAGAACGATCAAAAGGGCGCTGCCGCGTCTGCTGGAGGTTTCTTTCTTCATGGTAGAGGGCTCCTCATTGACCGCGCTCCCAGTTGGAAAGACGAGCATGATTGGGGAGATAGAGCGTGGTCTTCATGTCCTTCGCCGTGGTGTCCACCTGCTCGGAATCCTCCATCCCCGAGGCAGCCTGTATCGTCACCCTGTAGGGAACACCCCAGGGATCGACTATTCTGTTCGCGACCATCGCGGCATTGTAGAGAACGGGTATCTTCTCGCCAGACGCCGTACTGCCGCTCTCGCCGAGAATGAAGCCGAGCGTGGACTTGCTTGCCTCGGCGTTCTGCATCACGTGACTCTGGAGAGAGTGGCTGCGGTCGTAGTTCTCGTATGCGAGGATGGCGTTCGTCATCTCGCGGCACTCGGACGAGGCGCGCGCGATCTTCGCGCGGCGCTGCGCCTGCATCACGCCGCTCCCGACGGCGCCGGCGAGAAGCGCGATCATGCCGATCACGACAAGAAGCTCTATGAGCGTGAATCCTTCTCGGGCGAAGCGTCTCATTTCTTCATCTCCTTCGGCCATGTGGTGATGTCGTCGCCCGTGTTGTACTTTCCATCGGGGCCGGCGGAGGTCACGCCCACCACGAAGGAGCTGAATCTGCTCGACTTGCCGCTGCCGGGCACCGCAAGGCCGCGCCACGTCTCAGGCCTGTCGAAATCTATGCCGCTGGGGATGTTCTGCGAATCAACCTGCTCGACGCTTCGCCGGCGGATTACGCCGGTGTTCTGCCACGGCGAGACCACTCGGTATTTCTGCGTGCCGTAGGCGCGCGGGAGGGCGGAGTCCGCCTCCGTCTGCCAGGTGGCGATGTTCTGGCGCTTGTTGTCGAGATCCGCGACGCCGGCCGTGCCGGTGCGCCACGCCACGGAAGACTGATTGAAAACCATCGTGAGGATCGTCACGAGCATCCCCAGAAGCAGCGAGGCGACCAGCACCTCAAGAAGCGTGAATCCGTTTTTCACTGGTTCTCCTCCTCGCGCAGATTGCCTTGAAAGTGAACTTCCGTGAAGAATATGGGCTGCGCCATCAAAGAGCGCCAGCGACGATCGCGCACAACTCGCATGGATATGGACATGACAGGCGAGTCCGGCCCGTCGCGGAAGGCGACAAGGGCGAAAGTGAGCTGCCCGTTGCCGCTGCCGGGCTTGGAGGGGAACTCCAGCGTCGGCGCGTGGCTGTCCTTGCCCACGTCCGAGCTGATCGCGCTTTTCACGGCGTTGAATACACGTTGGGCAGTGGAGTATGGATCCGCCTTGACGCGCCAAACGTATTCACCGTCCTCCTTGGAGTCCGTGTCAAGATAGTCGCTCCATGCAAGCGCGCCCTGATACCGCTGTCCCTCGATCACGTATGGAAGATTCTTCCACGACTTCCAGGTGATGTTGGTGGATGAAAGCGCCAGCAGAAGGCGGTTCATGACGTCGCTGGCGCATGCGGTGGCGGCGACGTCCTCCCTGCTCTGGCGGTTCTCGCGATAGCCGAGAGTGTAGAGCGATATCATCGCGAGTATGCCACCGGCCATGATGAAGATGGCCAGATTGACCTCCACTAGCGTAAAACCTCTTTTGAGAAGATGCGTCATCGTACAGTCCTCATATCGACGTTGCATCGGTCTTGGTGGTGCCGACCTTCTGGAGTTCAGGCGTCCCGCCCTTGCCCGGCCTCACGGAGTAGACGTCAACTGTGAACTCAAGAGTCTCGCCCGTCTTCTCCGGATCAAAAGTGACCGTCTTGATGGATTTGATCGGCTCGCCCACGGTTGTGGGATACTGGTTGCCGAACACGTATCCTACAGGAAGGCGGACGGTGGCGAACTCCAGCGCATATGCGTCGCCTGTCTTCCACTGGGCGTTGCCGTCGTCGTCTTTGTGCTTGACGAAGGCGTACATGGGCAATTCCCGCTCCCTGTCGCTCTGGGCCCATCCGATGAAATGCTGCTCTTGGCTGCCCCCCAGAACCACCTGCGACCCCACAAGCGTGTAGTCGAGTTTGTTCGCGTTCAGATTCGCCATCTTGTAGAGGCGCATGCCGGAGACGGTCGAAATCTGGGAGTCGTCGCGCGGATTCTCTGGATCAGGCACGCCGTAGATCGCCCCAAGATCGGCGAATTCATCATAGAGTCGAGCCCCCGACACCCATGAAATACGCCCCCCCATGCGCACTGCCACCGCCACGCCCTGCGCTTTGGCGAATTCGTCAGAGGACTCCGCCTCGACCAGTTCGTTGTAGAAGTATATCGCAGTAGGAACACGGTCTATGCGCGCACGCTGCTGCGCTGCGCGGATCACGCCCGTGGCGGCGGAGAGCGCCCCGCGCTCCTCCATGCCGCGGACGACGGCGTAGTAGCCGCTCGTGGAGATCGTGGCGAGAGCCCCCATGAGGCCCATCACCACAAGCAGCTCCACAAGCGTGAACGCCCTTTTAGTTGTAGCTGTCCGTGTCATAGTATTTGCAGTCCGTGTAGCGGGTGCCCACCGTGACGGTGTCCGTCTGGGTGTTGTAGCGGATGTAGTAGCGGCGGAACTTGCCGTATCGCTTGCCGGGATATCCAAAGGCCATGGAGGATATGGACACGTTGCGCGCGCGCGCCTCGTTGAAGTCCATGCCCCCGGAACAGTTCAGATTGCCGCAGAAATGGACTTTGGAGCAGCCGCCCTGGGCGTTCTCCTCAAGCTCGTTGTGCGGCGAACGTTCCTCGTGCAGGTCGTTGCAGCCGATCACCTTGGCGTTGCGGCACACATAGAGGGCGGACACGTCTATGAGCGGATTGGCCTTGTCGATGGATTCCTTGACGATCTCCTGAAACACCGAGTTGAGATCGGTGTCCTCAAGGTCGACGACCGTCTCCTTGGAGTTCTTGGCCTTGTCCTCGAGCGCCCCGGGCCACTCTCCCTTCTGCGCGTAGTAGGACGTGATAGCCGCCTGCCAGGCACGCTTCATGGCGTCGGCGCGCTTGCCGCGGGCATTGCGTATCGCCGCCGTGGCGGCAGTGCCCACAAGCCCCATGAGCACCGCCAGAACGGCGATCACCACGAGCATCTCGACTATCGTAAATCCTGAACGCCGCTTCATCAGTGCACCTCCTGGTCCGGACGCCAGCTGTAGACGTCGTCGCCGCGCGAACGAGACGGAGACTCCGCGCCGTCAGCCCCGAACGACCACACGCACGCCGTGGCGCGCACCTTCATCGACCTGCCGCCGGAGACGACCTCGGTGATGCCGTCGCCGTCGAGATCCACGGAGTAGTGCAGGATGTGGTCGTTGATCGTGCCGCCCGAGGATACGCGCGTGGACAACGAGGCGTTCGCGTCGCGGCGCACAACGGCCGCGGCATACGGGTCGATCAGCCCGAAACGGTCAACAGACTGCGAATCGACCACGCGCCTCGTCACGCCGTCCTCTCCCGTCTCGTTCTTGTATGAAATGCCAAGAAGACCTTTGCCGTGGCGCACGAAAGCCGCACAGACGTCGCGCGTGAGCCTCTTCTGGCTCATGCCTTCGACTATCGGCTTCGGCCACGACTTCTTCTCCTGGAAAATCATCGTGAGGGCAGTGGCGGCGTTGGACACGAGCTCCTGCGTCTTGGTGCGCTGCGCCCGCTTGGTCATGCCGCCAAACCCGGCTACTGCGACGCCCATCAGCGTGGCGATGATCCCGATCACCACAAGCATCTCCATCAGGGTGAATCCTGCTTTCTTCATTTTCAAACGGTTCATCTGCTTTCCTTATGGTTTCTGGTTTCTTGTGTCTGGTTTCTAGTTTCTGGCTTGCCCACCGTGACTCTGGCGAAGGCGGATCCCTATCTTCAAACTTCAAACTCTAAACTTCAAACTTCAAACTCCCTAGTTCTTCATCACGGAAATGTCGTCCTTGGTCCAGTTCAGAACGACCTTTCGTTCAGATTCGTTAAGCGTGTTGAGGTCTGTCCAAGGAGGAAAGGTCATACCGTCGGCGCCCGAGCTCCATACGCGATACGTCTGGTGGGGCGGCGGAGAATAGTAGAAAAACTCCCGCCCCCAGCCGTCCTTCACCGTGATGCAGTCGAGGACATACTGCTGCGATGTGGACTGGCGCCCAGCCGGAGAATACAGAACTGGAGTTGAATACACGTCCAGATGATGATCATACTCCTGTTTGCCTTTAATGCGAGTGCCCCAAAACTCCCATTCGTCGAACGTTGTGGCGCAGATGCGCTCGAAGTTCGGCATCCAGCGCGCACACGCCGCCTGTGATGGGATCAACTCGATCTTCCAGCGGTCTCGCCCGCTGTTCTTAGAGTAATTATCGCGCACCGTCCTCCACCCCTGTCTGACATCTCCGTTGCCGTAGAGCACACCGGTGTCGGGATCGAACGGAAGGTCGTTGTAAGCGGTCCACTGAGCATAGTCCTCAACCTGGAATTCCTGGTCCTGCTGCATCATGAAGAGATAGCGGGGAAGAAGGAACGACATCACGCCGTAGCGCCAGAGCTGGACGGAATCGTCGCCCCACCAGCTTGACTTCGACGTGCTGAGAGAGCCCACCATCGAATTCCCGCTCACACCGTCGGTGAATCCCTGCAGAAGGCTCGTCTTGCGCTCGTCTGAAAGCCCTTTGAACTGCCTGGCCCCGGAGTTGACGAGTTTCTTGATGGCCTTTGAGATGGTCTCCACGTATTCGCTCTTGCCGTTCTTGAAAGGGAAATAGGCTCCGAACGGCTGTGATCGACATGCGGCAAGAATCTGATCACGCGTGTGCATGGCGTTTTTGTCGCTCTTGCCGGAGATCGTCTGCTTGTTCACATCGTCAAGCTGCACTCCGTGGTAGGCGTCCACCTCCTGGTAGATGTCGCGCGAACCCTGAAGCGGGACGGGCGGATACGTGCCGAACGCGGCATAGTAGCCGGAGAGGGCGTTCTCTATGCGCTGAAGACGCGAGACTGTAGTGGCGCGGGCCGTCGCGTCGCCGCCGACGCCGGCAAGCCGGAACACAATCGTGGTGAGGGCGGCGATCACCACCACCACGATCAAGAGCTCTATGAGCGTGAATCCGCGTTTCATGTCGCACTCCGCAATCTACTATGCGCCTGCCCCCGAGACGGAGGAGATGATCTTGATCATCGGGAGGAACATGGCGATGACGATGGTGCCCACCACCACGGCCAGGAAGATGATGAGGGCCGGCTCGATTGCGGCCGTGAGGCCCGCGACCGCGTTGTCAACCTCGTCGTCGTACGTGTTGGCGATTCGGGTGAGCATGTCGGAGAGAGCGCCCGTCTCCTCGCCCACCTGCACCATGGACACCACCATCGGCGGGAACACTCCGGACGCGGCGAGCGGGTCGGTCATGGACTCGCCCTCCTTCACGGCGTCGTGGACCGTCTGGAGCGCACGGGAGATCACCCGGTTGCCCGTGGTGTCGCGCACGATCGTGAGCGCCTGGAGAATCGGAACGCCCGAGGCGAGCAGCGTGCCCAGCGTGCGCGTCACCTGCGAGATGGCCGTGCGCTTCACTAGCGTGCCCGTGATCGGCATCTTGATGCGCATCACGTCAAGCACGTAGGCGCCCTTCTTCGTCTTGCCGAACACCTTGTACAGCGCCCACAGCGCGAACGCGCCTATGAACACCTGCAGACCGTTGTGCTGGACGAACTCCGAACAGCTCATCACGAACTCGGTGATGGCGGGGAGGGACTGCCCGCCCAGGATGTCGTTGAACACCTGCTGGAACTTCGGGATCACGGCGACCATGAGGAAGGCCGTTATGCCGATGGCGGCGAAGAGCACCACGGACGGGTAGATCATCGCCCCTTTCACCTTGTTCTTGATCTTCTGCGCCTTCTCGGCGAATTCGGCTAGGCGGTTGAGCACCACTTCAAGGACGCCGCCGGCCTCGCCGGCCTTGACCATGTTGATGTACAGGTTGTCGAATATCTTGGGAAAGGCGGTGAGCGCCTCCGAGAACGTGGCGCCGCCCGCGATAGACTCGGAGACGCCGTTGAGGCAGTCGCCGAGGGCCGGTATCTGGTTCTGCTTCTTCAAGACCTCGATGCAGCGCATGAGCGGCAGGCCTGCGTTCACGAGCGTCGCGAGCTGGCGCGTGAAGGTGGTGAGGTCCTTCGCCTTCACGCGTCCGCGCAGGAACTTTGGAAGCTTGAGCTCTATCCCCTTGCCCTTGGGCTTGGCGGCGGCCGGAGCGGCTTTCTTCTTAGCCGCTGGCTTTGCCGCCTGGGCGGCCGACGAAGAACCCTTCACCTCGCCGAGCGCGCTCGGGAAAAGCCCATGTGCGCGAATGGCCGCGATGGCCGCCGCACGGTCTCCCGCCTCGATTGTCCCGCGCTGCTCCTGGCCCGCGCCGTCGAGTGCGATGTACTGGAAAGTCGCCATGTTACACCTCGTGTGTTTATTCTGCCTAGATTATACCCCATCGCGCGGCAAGCCGCAAGCGGGAAATTCACTAACGGTCCCCAAAAATTTTCCGGCAGCCGCCCCACAATAAGTATCAAACCACTTACTACCAGAAACTCGCCTTCGCCAAGGCTTCCATCTCGGCCAAGGCTACGGCGGACAAGCTAGAAACTCCAAGCTCCAAGCTCTAAGCTCCAAGCTCCAAGCTCCAAGCTCTAAGCTCTAAGCTCTAAGCTCTAAGCTCTAAGCTTCGTCCCGTGCGTAGTGCATGTGCGTCCGATTTCCGGCGCTCAAGGGCTCGTGCGAAAACGCGCGTTGCGGCTTGCGTCACGGGGGTTCGGCAATCACCAGATTGCCGTCACCCCCGGCCGCTGCGCCGTCCGCGCGTTTTCGCCCGGCCCTTTCGCTTATTTCCGGAAATCGACCGCGCTTCACGGCGGGCCCTCGGTTGTCGGAGCGGTCGCCTCGATCCGGCACCGGCGGAGAGCGCTAGTCGCCGTGGTGCGCGTGGCGGGCGTCTGCGGCGCGGATGCGGCGCGATGCTGTCGTCTCGCGCCGCCCCGCATCCCCACCCGCCTCGCCGCGCGTCCCTCGGCGGCGTTCTCCGCCTAGCCAGCTCTCGTCTCCCGCCCCTCCGCCCTCGATCTTCGGCCCACTTGCATTAAACCATGGTAGTGGTTATACACCGCCCACTGGCATTAAACACCCGCCTCGCCACGCGTCCCCCGGCGGCGTTCTCCGCCTAGCCAGCTCTCGTCTCCCGCCCCTCCGCCCTCAATCTTCGGCCCACTCGCATTAAACCATGGTAGTGGGGACTCATCGTGCTACTGAGAACATCTTACGGCCGATCACACCTTGATGCATTCTCCATTCCTACTTATTGTCCTACTCGTCCTATCCTCCTACTCGTCCTAAAACACCAAAAATCAACTCCACATCCCACCAGAAGCCAGAAACCCGCCTTCGCCAAGGTTATGGCGGGCAAGCCAGAAACAATCCAACCTCCTGCGGGCCACAGTCTGAGGGAGGAGGAACGGGAGGCGAGCGCCGGCAAGGCGGGCGGGCGCCGCCGCAATCCGGACGGGGCGGCGGATGCGGATGCGGGGCGGCGCGAGACGACAGCATCGCGCCGCCTACGCGCCGCAGACGCCCCTCCGGACGGATCGCGGCGACAAGCGCACTCCCGCCGGTGCCGAAGCGAGCCCTCACGCGACGACGACCGAGGGCCCGCACGTGGAACGCGGCCGATTTCCGGGAACGAGCGAGGCGGCCGGCGCAGGGCGCGCGGACGGCGAAGCGGCCGGGGGTGAAGGCAATCCGGCGATTGCCGAACCCCCGTGACGCAAGACGCAACGCGCGCCCTCCGCCGTGCCGCCGAGCGCCGGAAATCGGCCGCAGATGCACTACGCACGGGATGGAGCTTAGAGCTTAGAGCTTAGAGCTTGGAGCTTGGAGCTTCTAGTTTCTAGTTTCTGGGTTCTGGTTTCTGGTTTCTTGTTTCTAGCTTACCCACCGGCTTGTCCACCGACTTGTCCGCCGTAGCCTTGGCGAAGGCGAGTGCTTAGTGCCTAGTGCAAAGGGCGAAGTGGCGATCTTCGCATTGTCTAACCTGTGAATCCTATACCAGAAACAAGAAACCAGAAACTAGAAACCAGACACTAGGCACTAGGCACTAGGCACTTTCCCTTCAAGAGTGCCAAAATTTCCATCCATCCCCATTCGTCATTCGTGGCGGAGAGCCTCTATGGGGTCGAGAGAGGCCGCACGCAGCGCCGGATAGAGGCCGAACACCACGCCCGTCCCCACCGATATCCCGAACGCCAGCACCATCGAATAGAGCCGAATGAGCGTGGGCATCCCCGAGAAGAACGTGATCGCGAACGGAATCGCCACGCCTACCACCACACCCACAGCGCCGCCGGAGATCGAAAGGACACACGTGTTGATGAGGAACTGCACGACGATGCGACTTTTCCGCGCGCCCACCGCGCGCCTGATGCCGATCTCCTTCGTGCGCTCCGTCACGCTTGCGAGCATGATGTTCATGATGCCTATGCCGCCCACGAGGAGCGATATCCCCGCGATGGCCCCAAGGACTATGTTGTACGTGCGCTTCGTCTTCTCCGCCTCGCGGAGCAGCGAAAGGGGCACGTCGATCTTGAAGTCCGGCTTCTTGTGGAAGCGCCTGAGCATGGCCTCGATCGCCTTGGCGCCGGGCTCCACCACGTCGGTGGACTTCATCCGCACGATTATCTCGCTCAGCTCCAGCTTCTCGCCCTGGCGCGTGCCGGACACCCAGCGTATGGACGCTATGCCGAATATCCTCCTCCCGGCGTCCATGGAGATGTACACGTCGGCGTCCGAGTCCGGCGCGCGCACGTTGCCGCCCGTCTCGTTCTTCACTATGCCCACCACCTCGAACGTGGCGCTCCCCAGGCGTATATGCTGCCCCACCACCTTCTTCCCAGCGAGCAGATTCCTAACGCCGAACTCCGTGAGCACGCACACGTTCGCCCGCGCCTCGCAGTCCTCCCGCGTGAGGACGCGCCCGGCGAGGACCGGCCTCTTCACCACCTCGAACCACGCGGGGACGGTCTCCACCACCCTCAGATCTAGTGCGCGGTCATTGTACCGCGCGGCGCGGCGCACCATCCGCGCGGGCACGGTGTCCGCGACGCCCGGCACCGTCTCGCGGATGCGCACGTCGTCCTCGTCCAGAAGCCCGTACACGTCGAGCTGCGTGGACTGCGCACTCCCCGCCGAGACGGATCCCGCCGGCTTGACCGACGACACCATTATGTTCTGGCTCCCTAGCCTCTTTATCGACTCCAGCGCCTGGTGGCTCGCCCCCTCACCCACCGCCAGCATCGCGATCACAGAGCCGACGCCGAACACCATGCCAAGCATCGTGAGGAACGAGCGCGTCTTGTGCCGCCACACGTCCGTCGCGCCCAGCTTTATGAAAGGCCAGTAGTATGTGAGGTCGAGCGTCATTCGTCGCACCTCACTATCCTGCCGTCCTTCACGACGATGTGGGAATGGGCGTAGGCGTCGATGTCCGGCTCGTGCGTGACCACTATGACCGTCTTGCCCTGCTCGTACAGCTCCTGGAAAAGGCCCATTATCTGCACGCTGGTGGCGGAGTCGAGGTTGCCGGTGGGCTCGTCCGCGAGGAGCACAGCCGGATCGTTGGCGAGCGCCCGCGCCACCGCGACGCGCTGGCGCTGCCCGCCCGAGAGCTCCGCGGGGAGATGCTGGAGGCGGTGCGCCATGCCCACCCTGTCGGCGAGCTCGTTCGCGCGGCGGCGGCGCTCAGCCGGCGGCACGCCCAGGTAGAACATGGGCATCTCTATGTTCTCGAGCACGGTGAGCTGCGGGATGAGATGGAAGCTCTGGAACACGAAGCCGAGGTTCTTGAGGCGGTGGTCGGAGAGCTGGTTGTCGTCCATGCTCGCCACGTCCGCGCCGTTGAGCCAGTAGTGGCCGTGGGTGGGCCGGTCCAGGCACCCGAGGATGTTGAGGAGCGTCGACTTCCCCGAGCCCGACGGACCCATGATCGCCCAGTACGACCCACGGCGGATCGTGAACGACACGCCGTCCAGCGCCTTCACGGTCTCGTCGCCCACCGTGTAGTGGCGCTTCACGTCCTCGAGCCGGACGACCTCTGCCTCTTCCCCGGGCATCCGCTCACTTCTCCTCCTTCGACTCTTCCTTCACCGGCGGGGCGAGCAGCACCTCCTCGCCCGGCTTCACGCCCGATAGTATGCGCACCATGCGGTTGTTGTCCATTCCCGCCTCCACCCTGCGCGGCTTCCACCCGTCACCGTCCCGCACATACACGTGCGCGGCGCCATCCAGTCGCACCACGCACTGCACTGGACAGTACACGGCCTTTTCATACGTTTCCTTCACCAACTCCACGTCGCAGCTCATGCCAGGGCGGACAACCGCTTCCGCGAAGTCGCACTCCAGCTCGCACTTGAACATCTTCAGATCCGGGTTCAGACGCGTCGACTGCGCGTCGGGCAGAATTCCGATCTTCGAGAGCTTCGCCTTGAAGACGAGGTCGGGGAACGCATCCACCTTCACGTTCGCCGCCATGCCCACCTCTATCTTCGTGAGCGACGACTCCGGCACCATCACCTCTACGATCATCCCCTCGTCGAGCGGTATGTACATCAGCTCCTGCCGCTGCACGGCGCTCTCGCCGGCGGCGAGCGGATTCTCCCACCAGCGGCGCCGCGCCGTGGAGGCGAAGATCACCACGCCGTTCGTGGGCGCCGTTATCTTCGCCTTGGAGAGCTGGAACTCCAGCTCCGCGAGGCGGTTCGTGGCGCGTTCGTACTCGCGGGAGCGCTGCACGATCTCCGTCTCGCCCTGGCGTATCTGGCTCTTGTTCTGCCAGCGCGTCCGCTCCAGCGCGCGCGTCGCCTTGCGCACGCTCGACTCGAACGTGGCGCGCTTCTGTATCACCGTGTAGTTCGTGAGCACCGACATCTTCAGCCGCGCCATCTCGAGGTCGATCTCCTTGCGCCGCATCGCAAGTTCGTCCGCCTGCAGCTCCGTGCGCGTGAGGAATCCCTCCTTCGCCAGGCGCTGCGACCAGTCCAGCTTCTCGACCGCGCGCTTGAGCTCCTCGTCGGCGAGGGCGATGTTCGCCTCCATCGAGCGCTTCTCCTCCGGGAAGTCGCCCTTGTCGTACTTCTCCAAGTCCATCTTGGCGAGCTGAAGCGCCACTTCGCGTTCGAGGAGGTTGGCGTCGCAGTCGCCCTTCGTCACCTCCAGGCGCTCCTGGGCGATGATGAGGTTGCCGAGCGCCGTGTTGGCCGTGATCTCCTGGTCGTTGCGCTTCTCCACCAGAGAGGCCACGTCGAACTCCACCAGCAGGTCGCCAGTCTTCACGTTCACTCCGTCCTCGACCACCCAGAGGATGGTGTTCTTCCCCTCGAGCTCGCTTCGCATGATGAGCTTGTCGCGGCTCTGTATGGAGCCCGTTGACGAGATGCCTATCGTGAGCGGCCCCTCGGCCACGGTGAACACGGGAAGCGTCTCGTCCGCGCCGCCGGGCGACTTGAGCATCAGCGCGGCCACTGCCGCCAAGGCCACGACCGCGGCCGCTATGATCTTGCGTTTCATCACAACCAGTTCCCCTCCTCGCCCACTTTGAGATCGCCCATCGCGCAGCGGAGCGAAAGGCTGCCCGTCCACCACTCTATCACGGCGGAGCAGAGCGCGTTGCGCGCGGAAAGAAGAGCGCTCTCGGCCTCGAGGATGTCGCGCATCGAGGACCTGCCGCTCTGCATGAAGAGGTCGTTCGCCTCCACGCGCATGCACGCCGTCTTGTACGCCTCCACCTTGTTGGAGTACAGGACGCGCGCCGCGGCGAGGGCGCGGCGGGCGGCGCGGACCTCGTTCTTCACGGCGTCGGCGTCCTCCTCGCAGGCGCGCGCGGCCTGGTCCCGCACGATGAGCGCGCGGCGGTAGGCGTTCCTCTCGCGGCGGCGGTCCCATGGGAGCGAGAAGCGTATTCTGGCCTTGGTGTCGGTGGCGTCGTCGATGTCCTTCTTGTGCTGGCGCCTGTCCGCGGCATAGGAGACGCCGCCCTCCACCGCGAGGTCGGCGCGGAGCGCGTCGGCGGCCACCTTGGCCTTGCGCTCGGCGTCGATCATCTCGCCCTCGGCCACGGCGTGGTCGGCACGGTGCTGCAGGGCGAACATGAGCGACGTCTCCTCGGCGGGGAATTCGGAAAGGGCGTCGGACGACGCTGCGGCCTGGGCCTCCATGTCCTTTTCAAGGCGGCGCAGTTCCTCGTCGTCCAGTGCGATCGGAGCCTCGGGCGGAAAGCCGAGGAGCATCTTGAAGCTGTCCAGGGCGTCTTCGTAGCTCTGGAGGGAGGTGATCATCGTCTGGCGCGCATTGAGGAGGTCTGTCTTGGCCTGGTCGGTCTGGATGCGGTCCATGCGCCCCGCGCGGAACATCATCTCGGCACGCTTCCAGTTCTGCTCGAGGCGCTTTGCGTTATCGCCGGAATTGCGGTGCGTCTGGGCGTTGCGCAGCACGCCGAAATACGCCTTGGCAAGCGAGAGGGCGTACGTCTCGCGGTATCTCGCGAACGAGAAGATGGCGTAGGCGAGGTCGCGTTCGGCCTGGGTGAGAGGCTCGCGCACGATGTCGCGGCCGGAGCCGCGCAGAAGCGGCACGTTCACCGTGAGGTCCCCCGTCCAGCCGAGGCTGTGCCAGTCCTCGCGGATCATCTTCGCGACGTCCACGGCCATGTTGCCCACGATGGTCGTTCCCTGCTCGAACTTGCGGCTCGCGCCTGCTCCGGCTTCGGCGGACGACTTTGTGGCCTCCGGCTTCCCCGCGAGTGCACCCAGGATGAAGCCCGTGAATGTGCTGTCGAAGGCGTAGAGCTGGTCGTCGAGCGCGAGGGCCCTGGAATAGACGGACTCCTTGAGCGTCTGGTAGCGGCGATTGTTGCGGGCGCCAACGGCGAGGGCGTCGTTCAGTGAGAGTCGCAGCACCCCGTTGGTGTCGAGCGAGAGGGCGGGAGCGCTTTCGACGTGCGGGAAGACTGCGTTGGTGCCACCGCGGCGGACAGCCTCGAGCGCAACCTTCAAGGCGAACGCGTCGGCGGGGCGCGCGATGTCGAAGTCGTTAGTTCCGCCCATGCGTTCGCGCCAGAAAGACGACGCGAGCGCGACTGCGGTCTCGTCCGCGTCGCGCTCGGCCTTTTCAGGGCTCAGGCATCCCCCAAGCCCCGCCAGGAGGCCAGCCGCGAGAAAAGCGGCGGCCACGCTGTCTCTCGTCAGCGGCACAAGGTGTAAAGAACTCCCGCGACGACGGCCGAACCTATCACGCCCGACACGTTCGGCCCCATCGCCTGCATCAGAATGAAGTTGGTGGGATCCTCCGAGAGCGACACCTTGTTGGAGACGCGCGCGGCCATCGGCACGGCCGAGACGCCGGCGGAGCCGATCAGTGGATTCACCTTCTCCTTGGAGAAGACGTTCATGAGCTTGGCCATCAGCACGCCGGCGCCCGTTCCCACGCAGAACGCACAGAGGCCCAGAGCGAGGATGCCGAGCGTCGTCCCGGAGAGGAACTTCTCGCAGGCGAGCTTCGAGCCGACGGAGAGGCCGAGCATGATGGTGACGATGTTGATGAGCGCGTTGGACATCGTGTCCGCGATGCGCGCCACGGACGGCCCCGCCTCCTTCGCGAGGTTGCCCAGCATGAGCGCGCCGATCAGCGGCACCGCGCTCGGCAGCAGCACCGCGCACAGGAGCAGCACGATGAGCGGGAAGCATATCCTCTCGATCTTCTTCACCTCGCGGAGCGGCGGCATCTTGATGAGACGCTCCTCCTTCGTGGTGAAGAACTTCATGATGGGCGGCTGGATGATGGGCACGAGCGCCATGTAGGAATACGCCGCCACGGCGATGGCGCCTAGGAGGTCGGGAGCGAGACGGGACGTGAGCCAGATCGCCGTGGGGCCGTCGGCGCCGCCGATGATGCCAATCGAGGCGGCGGCCTTGACGGGCGCCACGTCGCCGAAGAACCCGGGGATCAGCCCCGCGAGGGCGAGCGCGCCGAAGAGCGCGAAGAAGATGCCGAACTGCGCGGCGCCGCCGAGGAGCGCCATCTTCGGGTTCGCTATCAGCGGGCCGAAGTCCGTCATCGCACCCACACCCATGAAGATCATGATCGGGAACACCCCGGTGTCGATTCCGAACTTGAAGAAGTAGTGCAGAAACCCGCCAGGCTCCACTATGCCGCCCTGCATCACCGGCAGCCCGCTCGCCAGGAACGATATCACGCCGTCGTGCATCATCGCAGGCGCCGTCACGCCGGCGAGCGGACAGTTCGCGAGGAGCCCTCCAAAGCCGATCGGCAGCAGCAGCAGCGGCTCGAAGCCCTTCACTATCGCGAGGTACATCATCACCAGGCAGAGCGGAATCATGATTAGCTGGCCGATGCCGTACGGCAGACCGCCCAGCACCTTCACCTCGTGGCCCTTCACGAACGCGCCGGAGTCGTCGAAGTACCCGCCGATCCATTCGCCCTTCTTTACGGGGTGCTTTTCGGTGGAGAGCTTTCTGGCCTGCTCGTCGCTCGTCACCCAGAATCCGTTCTTGTTCGCGTACGCCGCGGGGTCAAGCGCCTTGCCCGGCGCTGCCTTCGCGAAATCCGGCGCGGCAGGACGGTCCGCCCAGGATCCATCGGCGTTCTTCTTCTCGAACGCGCCGGTGATGTAGTCGGGGGCGCTTTTGCGGGCGAATCCGGCAACGCCCGTGTCGCCGGCGAGGTTCTGCACCTTGCCGAGCGTCGAGCGCCAGTCGTCGGCGGCGCACGCGCCCAGCGCGAACATTGCACATACGATTGCAAAGACAGTCTTTTTCATGGCGTAAACCTTTGACGTTGGACAAGAGACGCGGAACGGGACCTCTCGTCCCGCGTCCATCGTCTCATGCCCCTATCCGATCACCGCGAGCACATCTCCCGTGGCCACCTTGTCCGTGGCGTTGACGTTCACCGTCACCGTGCCGTCGCAAGGCGCCGTCACGGGCGTCTCCATCTTCATGACGTCCATCACGAGGATCTCGTCGCCCTTCGCGACCTTCGAGCCGCTCGTCGCGGTGACGCGCAGCACCGTGCCCGGCACCGGCGCCTTCACCTCGGTACCGCCGGCGGACGCGGCGGCGGCCGTCGGAGCGGCGGACTTCAGTCCGCTCTCCGCCTTGAACTCCACCGGCTTGCCGTTCACCACGGCCTTGCCGTCGCCCTTGATCTCCACGCCGTAAGCCTTGCCGTTGATGGTGACGGTTACGGGGCCACCCTTGCCCGCGGCGGGCTTCGCCTCCTCTGCGAAACGGCAGCCCATCGGCGCCTTCGAGGGATCCTTGAGGAAGAGGATGCCCTTCTCCTTGCAGGACGCGGCGATGAAGATGTTCTCGTCGGTGACGGGCAGCCCCGCGTCTTCGAGCATCTTCTTCGCGACGGCCCCGCCCTTGCGGGGGTCGGCATCGTTCATTTCGAGCACGGTCTTCGTGGTGGGCGTAGAATAGGGCTTGTTCTGCTCGCTCGAGGCCATGAATTCGGCGGCCAGTTTCACGATCTCGGGATCGGGCGGAACTGGCGTTTTGCCGAAGTAGCCCAGCACCATCTTCGCGTAGCCCGGCGCGAACTTCTTGAACTTGCCGAACATCACGTTCTGTATCGCCTGCTGCGCGTAGAACTGCGAGACGGGCGTCACGGACGTTCCGAAGCCGCCGAGGCGCACGCAGTCGTACATCTCCGCGATCATGTCGTCGTACTTGTCCATCATGTTGTTGTCGCGCAGCATCTGCGTGTTGGCAGTCAAGGCGCCGCCGGGCATCGGGCTCCACACGATCTGCGGATTTACGTTCATCGCCTCCGGCGGGAGGAAGTACTTCTTCATCGCGTTCTTGAAGGAGTCCTCGGCCTTCTTGATCTTGTTGATGTCGAAGTCGAAGCAGAAGTCGGGGTCGCCGTCAAGGCAGTGCCACATGGTGATGATGTCGGGCTGGCAGGTGCCTCCGCTCATCGGCGCCATCGAGAGGTCGATGCCGTCGGCGCCGCCCTTGAGCGCCGCAAGATAGCACGCCACGCCGTTGCCGGCCGTCTCGTGGGAGTGGAACTGGATGTGTACATTGTCGCCCAGAAGCTGGCGGGCGAGCTTCATCGTGTTGTAGACGGTCGCGGGCGTGGAGGTGCCGGAGGCGTCCTTGAACGCCACGCGGTCGAACGGGATGCCCGCGTCCATGATCATCTTCAGGCGGTCGCGGTAGAACTCGGGCGTGTGCGTGCCCTTGTTGTCGATGCCGGGCGGCAAGCCCATCATCGTCACCACCACCTCGTGCTTGAGGCCCGCGTCGTGGATGCACTGGCCGGACCACTTGAGGTTGTTCACGTCGTTGAGCGCGTCGAAGTTGCGGATGGAGCTCATGCCGTGCTTCTTGAACATCTGCGCGTGCAGCTTGATCATGTCGCTGGGCTGGCTCTCCAGGCCCACCACGTTCACGCCGCGCGAGAGCGTCTGGAGATCGGCCTCGGGCGCCGCCCTGCGGAATGCGTCCATCACGTCGAACGCATCCTCCTGGCAGTAGAAGTAGCAGCTCTGGAACCTCGCGCCGCCGCCCGCCTCGAACCACCGAACCCCGGCGGCGTAGGCCTCCTCCACGCAGGGCAGGAAGTCTTTGGAGAGGACGCGCGCGCCCACGACGCTCTGGAAGCCGTCGCGAAACGCTGTGAGCATGTACTTTACTGTTTTCATGATTTGACTTGTTGTTGACTTGTTGAAATTGGTTTGGTGGTTAGGTGGTTTAGTGGTTGGAGCCACTAATGGCCTTTGCGGCCGACTGCCTAACCCTATCCAAGAGCGACGGCGATGGCGAGGGCAACGTCCGCGTCGTCGTTCGAGACTGCGGGGCGAGGCGCCTTCTTGGGCGCGTCCTGCGGGAGAATGCCGTCAAAGCGCGCCACGAACGCGCTCGCGTATTTCGCGACCACGATAAGCACGCACAAAAACGCATAGACGATGCCCATTCCGGCCACCATCAACACGAGACCAACTCCTAGCTGCTGCATCTTCGCCTACTCCTTGCCTTTGCAGAAAACGGCGTCAATTATACCGAAACCGCGCCGCCTTTTCAAGGGCGACATTCGCCGTATTTTTGTCGCGTGCGGAGCTCGCTACGCGCAGAAGACGAGCGTCGCGAGACCCGCCACTATGCAGTACGGCCCGAACAGCCAGAACCAGCGGCCCTTGAGCGCCTTCAAAAGCACCGTCAGCGAGAAGTAGCCGACCACCGCCGAGAACGCCACGCCCCAGGCGAGCACGCCCCACGACATTCCGCCGGCGTCCACATCCCCCTTCAGGAACTCCAGCAGCACGCCGCCCATGATGAGCGGTGCGCTCATCAGGAACGAGAACTCGGCGGCCTCCTCCGGCCCCACACGCCCGCCGCGCGCCGCGGCGAGCGTCATGCCGCTCCTGGAGACGCCCGGGAGAAGCGCCACTGCCTGCCCCAGCCCCATGCCGAGAGCGCGCAGGAAGCCCACCTTCCGCACGCCGCGCGGCAGATAGCGCGTCCCCACCAGCACCGCCCCGGTGAACATCAGAAGCGCGCCCACCATGCGGGCGTTCGAGACGAGCGCCTCTATGTCGTGCTTGAAGAGGAAATACACTGCCACGGCCGGCATCGCCGAGACGACCAGCTTCGCCGCGTACTCCCAGGCCCCCCGCCGCGCCGCGGCGTCCTTCGCGAACAGCCCAAGGAGAATCGCCGCTATGCGCCTTCCGTAGAACGCGAACACGGAGATGAGCGTGCCCGCGTGGAGGAACACCTCAAGACGCAGCCTCAGGCTCTCCGGCACGTCGAGGATGTGCTGCAGGATCACAAGATGGCCGGAGGATGAAATCGGCAGAAACTCCGCCACGCCCTGCAGCGCGGCCAGAATCGTCACGTCTATGAAATCTTTCATGGAGATGATTATACCACAACGAAGGCCGCGCGCGGAGAAAAAAGAAAACCGCCCGAGAAGGCGGCTTCAAGAATGGCGGGCTCAGGGAGAATCGAACTCCCCTCTTCGGATCGACAGTCCGAGGTCCTAACCGATGAACGATGAGCCCGTGAAAAGGGAACGCGGACATTTTACCAAACCCGCGCCCCCGCCGCAAGAGGGTAAATCAAAAAAAACACTACAGATCGCCGTAGTCGCCCAGACGGCGGAAGAGCTGATCGAGCCTCTCCAGCTCGAAGCCCTCCTTCGGACGCTCCGCGACAACCGTCTCGGGGTGGAACTGAACCCCTATCATCGGCAGCGTCTCGCTCTCGATGGCCTCCACCGAGCCGTCCGGCGAATACGCCGACACGCGAAACCCCGGGGCCAGGCGGTTCACGGCCTGGTGGTGGTGCGACGCCACGGCAAGATCGTTCGTGCCCAGCAGCCGCGCCAGCTTCGTGCCTGGCAGGATCGACACGGTGTGCGTGGGAGGATTCGTCGCCGCGCCGAAATACGAATACCGCCCGTGCTTCACGGCGGGCTTGCCGTTCTTGCCGTCGAAGACGTCGGGGACGTGCTGGTGTAGTGAGCCACCGAAGAACACGTTCATGATCTGCTCGCCGCGGCAGATGCCCAGAACCGGCATGCGCCTTTCGGCGGCGTAGCGCAGAATGGCGAAGTCGTATGCGTCGCGGAAAGGGTCGGGCTGGCTCGCCCGCGGATGGCGCTCCTCGCCGTACAGGGCCGGATTGATGTCCGCACGGCCACCGGTGACGATCACCGCATCCGCCCGCTCGAGTATGCGCGCAAGGGCGTTTGTGTCCGCCGTCTTCGGTATGATGAACGGAATGTGCCCGCAGCGCTCCAGCGCGCGCGCATAGTATTCCTCTATCGAGTTGTGGTTCTTGAGGCATGAATCAGAGATGCCCACGAAAAGCGCCTTCTGCGAAGCGCCCGCGAACAACGCCAGGCAAATTGCCGCCGCCATGCATGTGGTCTTCATCTGCTTCTCCGTATGGTTAGGTAGTTGAGTGGTTAGGTGGTTAGGTGATTGGGTGGTTAGGTGGCTAGTGTTGCCAATGCTCTCTCGAAGAACTCCTCCGGCGTAGAGGCGCCAGACGTTACCCCGAGGCGCGCGACTCCTGCGAAGTCGCACGCTGCCAGCTCATCCTCCGTCCCGGCGCGCCACACGCGCGCCCCCTCCGCCTCCGCAATCTCCGCAAGACGGCGTGTGTTGGACGACTCGAGCGACCCCAGCACCAGCACACCGTCCCCGCCCCTCTTCACGAAGGCGCGCACGGCCTCCTGACGGTCGCGCGTCGCCGTGCACGTCTCGGCGGCGGACGAAACCTCGATGAGCGGGAACCTCCCACGCAAAGCCGCAAGCGTAGAATCTACAACATCTCCGGAAAGCGTCGTCTGGCACACCACCCCCACTGGCTTGGCCGGATCGAATGCAAGCGACGCCACATCATCCGCACCGCGCACCACACTGCACTCCACACCGGCCATCTCCCCCACGAGCCCGCGCACTTCAACATGCTCCGCATTCCCAACCACCACGGCAGGCACGCCCCTTCTTGCGAAATCCTCCAGCTGCCTGTGCGCGCGTGCCACGAAGGGGCATGTGGCGTCCACAACCTTCAGCCCCCGCTCCTCCGCCGCTGCGCGCACCACCGGCGAGACCCCGTGGGCGGAGAACACAAGCACAGCCCCACGCGGCACCTCCTCGACGGAATCCACAAAAACCATCCCCCTCCCCTTCATGGCATCCACCACCAGGGAATTGTGCACCAGCGAATGAAGGCAGAACACAGGCGGCGCATTCTCCGCAAGCGCGGCGGAGGCCTTCTCCACCGCGGCCTTCACCCCCCAGCAGAAGCCATGCGGCTCTATCCGCTCAACCACCATCGGCCACACGCCGCTCTTCGGCCTTGGCCTCGTCCCAGAGCGCGTCCATCTCCGCGAGGGTCATGGTCTTCAAATCGCGACCTGCCGCCTTGGCGGCCGCCTCCACGGCGCGGAACCTGCGCGCGAACTTGGCCGTGGTGCCTTCCACGGCGGACTCGGAGTCCACCTTCAGATGGCGCGCGAGATTCGCCACTGCGAAGAGGATATCCCCCAGCTCCTCCTTCATGTGCACATACTCCGCTCCGTGCAGATCGTCGTCGCCGGCGGCCTCAACCGCGGCGCGCTGCGCCTCGGCGGCCTCCTTCAGCTCGCCAAGCTCCTCGGCGATCTTGTCCAAAGGCCCCTGCGAATCGCTCCAGTCGAAGCCCACGCGCGCGGCCTTCTCCTGAGTGCGCTGGGCCTTGAGCAGACCCGGCAGCGTGGACGGCACTCCGTCAAGGGCGCTGTGGCGCGCCTCCTTCTTGTGCTCCTGCTGCTTGATCTGCTCCCAGTTCTTCAGAACCGTCGCCGGATCGTCCGCCACCACTGTCCCGAAGACGTGCGGATGGCGGCGCACAAGCTTGTCGGAGATCGCATTCGCCACGTCGTCGAAAGTGAAACGCCCCTCCTGCTCGGCCATCACGCACTGGAACATCACCTGGAGGAGCACGTCGCCGAGCTCCTCCACGTGGTTGGCCGAGTCCTCGGGGCGGTCCATCGCCGCCAGCAGCTCGTACGTCTCCTCCAGGACGCATGGCTTGAGCGTCTCGAGCGTCTGGACCCGGTCCCAGGGACATCCCTTCTCCGGGTCGCGCAGACGCGTCATTATCTGGTGCAGACGTTCTATTCCCGTCATGGTCAGCTCATGTGCAGCATCCGAAGGACCTCGTCGGCGAGAGAGGCGTCGATCTTGTCCGTCACCACGTCGGCCCCTCCGAAGTCCTGGTACTCCGTGTGGGGATGCACGATGCCGATGGCGGAAAGCCCCGCCACGAGCGCCGACTTCACCCCGGCCCCGGACCCCGCCAGCGCCACCGTGAGCAGCTCGTGCAGACCGTTCGGCGCGCATACGCGCCTCCATGCGTCCCACTTGCAGTTGCCGTATGTGCTGGAAGTCTCCTGGTACGCCGCGCAAAGCTCGGGGTCGAGGCCCTCGAGCGCGGTCTGGAGCACAGAGACGTCGCCGCGCGTGGCGACGACCGTCTTCACACCCTTCGCCGCAAGCGCCTTGACGAACCCCTTGAAGCCGGGCGTGACCGCGGCGGGGATCTTCTCCGTCACGGCGGCCTTGAACGCCTCTGCGAGATCATGCGCGGTCTGCGCCGGATCGTGGCGGTTGCCCAACGCCTCGAACAGCTCGGAGACGCCGCCCTGGTAGTTGCCGCCGGCGAGGTGCTTCGCCTCTAGCTTGATGTCGAGGCTCACTCCGTCCTCGGCGAGACGCTTCTTCGCCACATCGAAGAGGAGCTGCGCCCCGTCGATGGCGGTGAAGTCGAATTCCACGACCACGCCGCGCAGGTATTTCTGCTTTTTCTCTTCTGCCATGGATGGCTCCTTGCTGTGTTTTTACTTCTTCACAGTGCGCGTCTTTCTCAGACGCGGCTGACCGATTTCCTGAAGCATCTTGCGGAAGCGGCTGTTGCGCACGTTGAACGGCTTGCCGCCCTTCACACGCTCGAATTCGCACGCGCGGATCTCGTTCTTCCTGTCCTCGTCCTTGCCCACCACGCCGCTCTCGCCCGCGAGGGCGCACTCCACGGCCTTCTCCGCGCAGGCGCGGATGAGCAGAAGGTCCTTGCCGTTGGGCGCGGCGGAACGGGCGAAGTAGCCGCTCTTCTGCACCATCGTCTTCTCCGCGCCGAGGCGCTCGCCGAAGCGCTTGGCGAACCACTGCCCCACGTTCACCTTGTCAAGGCGGGGATGGCCGAAGGCGTCGACGGGCACCTCTTCGCCGCGCTTCTTCATCTCCTTGATGATCTCCTTCACGCAGGCACCCTCGGAGACGAAGATGTTCACGCAGTCGTTCGCATCCATCACCTTCGCGAGGCGCTTCGCCTCGGCGTCGAAGTCGACCTTCGCCTCGGGGATGTACACGGCGTGGACGTCCTGGCGCTCGCGCGTGAGCCCGAAACCAGGAACGAACTTGATGCGGCGGCGCAGCATCCTGCGGTAGGCGATCGCGGTGAACGCGGTGAGCCATCCGCAATTGCGACCCATCACCTCGTGCACTATGAGCATGCGCGGGTTGGCGCTGTTCTCCTTCACGACGTTCGCGAAGAACTTGGCGCCCTCCTCGGCTGCGGTGTACGCGCCGAGCGACTGCTTGATGGGATACACGTCGTTGTCGATCGTCTTGGGCAGGCCCACCACGATGAGGTCGTAGCCGTTCTCCTTGAGATACTTAGCGAGGTCCGCGGCAGTCGTGTTGGTGTCGTCGCCGCCGATCGTGTGCAGCACGTCGACGCCGTCCTTCACCAGCTGGTCCGCCGCCACCTTGAGGGGATCCTCGCCCTCCTTCACCAAGCCGCGCTTCACGCAATCCGCCACGTTCGTGAGCTTCACGCGGCTGTTGCCGATGGGGCTGCCGCCATGCTGGGTGAGGAGCAGGGCGTTCTTGCGCACTTCGTCCGTCACCGGAATCGAGTCGCCCTTCAAGAGCCCCATGTATCCGTTCACATAGCCGATCATCTGCACTTCAGGCGCCTTCTTCGTGTACGCGTCGATCAGAAACCCGATCGAGCTGGAGAGGCACGGCGCAAGACCGCCCGCCGTCAGGAATGCCACTTTTTTAACTTGCTTTGCCATTTTTCATTTTCCTTCTTTTGTTTTTATCTGGTTTTAAGCTGTCTCATCACATTTGCCAGCTCAACTGCGGCCTGCATGGCCGCGAAACCCTTGTTGCCCTGCTTCGTGCCGCAGCGTTCCACCGCCTGCTCTAGGCTCTCGGCAGAGACAATGCCGTCCGCCACGGGCACGCCCGTCTCCAGCGCGATCTCGCTGAAGGCCCTCGCGGTCGTCTGGCAGATGAGCCCCGCATGCGCCGTGGCGCCCTGCACCACCGCGCCGAGGCCCACCACCGCGTCGTACTTTCCGCCTGCGGCAAGCGTCTTCGCCGCGATCGGTATCTCATATGCGCCGGGCACGCGCACCAGCGTCAGATCGGCGGGCTTTCCGCCAAGCCGCAGAAATGCATCCTCCGCGCCCTTCACGAGCTGCTCCACGAGGAAGGAGTTGAAGCGACTGGCCACAAGAGCGATCCTAAGGCCCTTGGCGTCCAGATTTCCGATGATTTCCTTCATGTCTTTTCCTTTCACTGCTTTGCAGATGTAGATATTTTCTCACACCAGCGCCGCCGCCGCAAGAACAAAATTGCGAAATACGACAAAATTGTCGTTTTCGGCAGAAACGGTGAACGAAGAACGAGGAGTTTAGATCAGCGTATCTCCACGGGACCGAGGAGCCCCGACGGCTGCAGAGGATCCGAGATCGCATACCCGGAAAAGACCGTCGGCCACAAAGTCCAGGCGTTGCCCGGCACCGCGTTCGTGCGCGGCCTGTCCCAATATCGCAGCGTGGACTTCGTCACGCGCTTCTCGGGCGGCAGGAAGCAGTCGCCGATCAGTCTGTTGTGCCAGTTGTTCACGACCTTCACCTCAAGCGAATTCTCCCCTTCGCGGAATCGTCCCGCCGCCTCCGCCTTCCACGGAGCGCACCACACCACTCCGCAGTCCGTCCCGTTCACCTTCACGCTCGCAAGTCCGCTGGGGAGCCTGCCGATCGACACCTCCGCCGCGCGCGCCGCCTCCGCCGCCGTGAGGTTCACCGTGGCGCAGTACGTGCCCGAACCCGCGAAGTGCTTCAGGTCACCGCGCGTCGTCCAGTCCACCAGACGATCGAAGACGGCAGGCGCCGGCGGCGGAGCGGATATCCCCGCCGGATATGAAAAGGAGACACGCCAAGGCCCTGCGACGGTCTTCACGACAGCGCGCGGTGCGGGCAATTCCCGGAGGTCTTCCGCAGCTCCCTTGCGGAACACCACGAACGCCGAGCCGGAGAACGGCAGATCAAACGCCACGTCGGTGCGGCCGTCGGCACGCGCCGTGGCCGCCGCGGCGAACCGATTGCCCGTCACGGCGTCCCATATCTCGACTCGCCGTCCCGCCGAGGATTCGCGGAACGTCATCGTGCCCTTCCCGTCGCCCTGCACGAAATAGATGTCCGCGTCTGCGTCGCGGCGGTGAATGGCGCGGAACGGCCCCTCGAAGTCGGGCGGCGCAAACTCCGCCACGCGCGCCGCCTCCGCCGCGCCAAACACCTTCAGCCCGGCTTTCTTGAACTCTTCCACACGCGCCAGAACCGCTGGAGAGAGCGGCTCGTCCGGGAACTCGGGATCCCACACGAGCGCATCGTATGATATGCTATCCGGCAGCACAAGGCGTCCGCCCTCGACGCGAAGACGCTTGAGAAGCGCGCCGTCGTCCACCAGGTCGTAGGAGTAGCCGCGCGGCAGGCGCGCCTTGGAAGCGTCGTACGGTTTCTCGTCGTAGAGGCCCCAGTGCTGGTATGGGCGGTCGCCCGCGTACAGGGCGTAGTCCATCACAGGACGCCCTCGCTGGAGCATCCACTGGCAACGGGCGAGATATCCCACGAAGGCCGACAACTCAGCATGCCAAGTCACATGGCGGTTGATGTGCGAACCGGCGAAATACTCCGCCCCCGGAACACCGAACTTGTCGGGCGAACACGTGAAGGTGTGCCACACCAGATGGTTTATGCCGCCGACGAACGCCGTGTCCCCAGAACGCTTGAGGTATGCGGGATCGACGGACCAGTGGCGCATCATGTGCGTGAAGGCCTCCGCCGAGGCGCGCGGGTAACCGTACAAGTGGGCCGTGGAGACGGCCGCGCGCACATGGTGGCGCCCGGGCAGATCGGCGCCAATCGCAGGCCAGAACTCGCCCTGCGGCAGATCGTTCACCGCAAGGAAGGATATCTGGTCCGCCTCGCGGAACAGTTGTGGCCCCCTCCGCCATGGTCCGCCCGACTCCGAGTACCAGTCCACGTTCCTGGCATGTGCCAAGTCGCGCATCGTCCCGTAGAAGCGATCGCGGAATAGGTCGTTCCGTACCCGACGGTAGGCGCGCATGAACTTCTCGTTGTCCGCCGCGTCGGGCGCGTCGAAGCCGGCCAGCTGCGGAAGATGCGGAATGATGTCGAATCCGGCGTAGCGCCGGAAGGCGTCGTCGAAATCTCCCGTCCAGGTGGGCATCGTGCCCTCCCAGCTCACAGAGTAGAGATGGGTCAGCGTCTTGTCGCGTCCCACGAGGCCAGGCAGCTTCGCCATCAGCGTGCCCTGGAAGCGCTCGAAATGGCCCGCCACGGCCTTGGCATCCAGCACGTCCACGTCGTGCTCGTGCTCGGGCAGCACGGCGTAGCCGAAGCGCACCAGGATGCGCCTCGCGCCCGGCGTGCCCGGGACCGCGAGTCGGCGGCGCTGGGCGGAGGCGGAGTCCACGCGCCTGCCGGAAGAGGAGGCCATGGTGTACACTCCGTCGCCGCCGTTCATCCACTCCGACGGCACGACGAGCTCTTCGCCCGTGTACCACACCGTCTGCACCGCTATGTCGTGATAATACTTGAGATCCGCCGGTCTCTCCATCGCGCCGCGGTCCGTCCCTGCGGGATAAAGCTTGTACACTAGGCGCTTCGGCGCATCCGCCCCCACTTCCCACGGTCCGTCGAGCTTGCCGCCGGAAGAGCTCATGTTCATCGTGAACTTGAGCCCTAGCCGCGCGGCCTCCTTCACGGCGTGGACCACCAGCCGCTGCCATTCGTCGCTCATGAAGGCGATCTCCGCCTTCGGGTTCACCACATGCCTTTCGTCGTCCCAGTATCCACGCGAATCGAACATGAGAAGGCCTGCGAAGCCAAGGCGCCGCATGGCCTCAAGATCGCCCGTTATGGTCCTCTCGTCGGCATGGCCGTTCACCCACCACCAGTAGCACCAGGGGCGACTGTCGTCCGGCGGCGAGCTCCATCCGTCCTCCAGGCTCGCACCCGCCGCCGCAACCGCCGTGACCAGCGTAATCACTGTGAGCAGTCTTCTCATTGTCCTCTCTCCTTCTTCAGTTGGCGGACGGCATGCGGGCGCAGGTGTCCTGCTTTTTCAGGAGCATCGGCATGAACACGCCGCCCACCACGCTGCGTGCGACGAAGCCGCGGCGCAGACGCGAATCAGCCATGTACCAGTCCGAGAACGGAACCCGGTCCGGCGTCTCGTCCAGAAAGCGGTACAGCCCCTCGCACGCGAACTCGAGATCCTCGCGCCTGCCGGTGAGCGCGCCGCACCACACGATCCAATCCGCCTTCGTGTACGTCATGCGACAGTCGAGCGGAATGCCGTACGGCATCGCGAGCGCGCGGTACGCGCGTAGTTCCGCGTCGGCCACCTCCGGCGGGAAGAGGCCGAGCCCGAGCGCACGGTCCCACACGAGATTGTATTTGAGGCTCCAGGTCCCGGGACGGTCGAACGCGATGCGAGTCCCGCCCTTGGCGCCGCCCTTCGCCGCCTCCATCCACTTCTTCGCCATGTCCTCGGCCATCGCACGGTACTTCGCGGCAGCGCCGTCCTCTCCGCGCATCTTGGCCATCCGTGCGTACGCGCCGAGCGCGACTATCGACTTCACGGAGAGGTTCGCGTTGTGCGCAAGATGCCCGGCGAAGTCGTCCGTGCACAGCTGGTTGCCGGGGTCATAACCGAAGCGTGCGAGATACTCCGCCCACTTCGTCACCTCGCCCCACCAGCGCGAGGCGAAGGCGGCGCCGCCCTCCTCCTGGGCCACGGCGGCAAGAAGGATCAGCATGTTGCCACACTCCTCGACCGGCATCCTGAACGTGTCGTCGTCGCCGCCGCCCACGGCCTGTCCCTTCTTCATGCCGTAGTACTGTCCTTCGGCCACCGGGAACAGACCCAGGTCGTGCGGCGCGTAGGCATAGGGCCAGTTCGTCGAGGCCGCGTAGATGCACGTTGGCGCGAGCGAGGCTTTCGCGAGAACCAGGTTCGCCGCAAGAAGATGCGGGAACTGCGGGTAGAACACGTCCGTGGTGCCGATCATGCCGCCAGAGCCGTTTTCGGCCGAGAACATGAACGGTTCGCCGCCTGGGCCGGACACGAACTTGCAGGCGGCGAAGCTCTGCCGCCACGCAAGCTCCGCGATGGCGGCGTACCTGCCGCCGCCGAGCGCCTCCATATCGCGGCGGAAGCGCACGTCGAACGCGCGGCACTTCTCCTCCAGCGCACTGGCGTCGCGCACGGCCTCGCCCAGCATGGTGTCAAATGACTTGCCGCCGCGCCGCCACCAGTCGACGAGCTCCTCGCCGAAGAACCTCACGCTCTTGCAGTTGTCGTATGCGAGAAGGAATCGCGTCGTGCACCACGAGGGATCCACCTCGCCCGGCACTGGCCCGACGAGATGCACACGCCCCCAGTTCGCCCGCTTCGAATCTCCGCGGATCGAGAACGGCGAAGCGTCTGCGCGCTCAACGGCCACATCGCGAACGCCGGCCACCGAGTTGGTCGTCCAGACCGTCTTCGCCTTGTCGTCGTTCGTCGCCCACGCGCCGGAAATCGATACTCGCACCTCGCTTTTCGCCACACCCTTCACGCGAACCGTCACATAAGTCACTGGACAGGAGAACACATCTAAGTCGTCGGCCAGGCGCGGCGTCGTGAAATCGACCTCGGCGGAGAGCCCCCTGCCGTCGGAGAAGCGGTACTGCGTCACCGTCGCGCCGACGTGGCATGAAACCTGCGGAAGCACGGGTAGGGCAAGTTCGCGGCTGTTCCCGCGCCCGCAGAGGCGGTATGTAACGCCGGCCGCGTCGAGATGGATTGCAAGCGGCTGCTTCGCACCGGACCAATGGGTGGTGTCGACGTCGTACAGCGCATCCGCCGCGCTCCACACGCTGAAGTGCGGCTCCACCGACACGAGCGGCACGGCCGGCGGACGAAACGCCGCCGCGGAAAACGTCCCTGCGACCGCAACCGCCAGGGCATACATCATGTTTTTCATCTTTGCTCTCGCATTCATCGGCTAATCTTACCCGCGAACATCGCCGGGCATCTTCCTTGATTTCGCCATGACGGAGAGATTATATCAAAACTCTCCCGTTGCGGGCAAATCCAGATTGCCTTCTGCGGGACGTATTTTGCGAATCGTGGTTTGCGGAAGTAAACGCACCTGATTAGGTTTGGTTACTTCTGCAATGGGGAGTAGGGGGTGTTTGACCGATGGTATGGGTGATGTACGTATCAAGAACCCGTAACCTTCCCATGGGAAG